>Ga0099822_1010867_pt1 | contig 11231 bp, 7 predicted proteins | sample CowpeawhiteBW_FD_76839 | JGI IMG/M metagenome (GOLD analysis project Ga0099822, IMG submission 76839) | Root nodule microbial communities of legume samples collected from California USA - Cow pea white BW | ecosystem: Host-associated > Plants > Roots > Nodule | place: USA: California | collected... | reverse complement strand
TTGGGCGGGTATATATATATCCCCATCCCCATCCCCATCCCCAGTTGAAAATTTCGGGTATTACCCATACCCATACCCATACCCAGTCAAAGCGGGGATTCCCCGTCAAAACGGGGACGGGTTTGGGTGATACCCACAGGCACGAGTTTATTTGCCATCTCTAATGAAGATTTAAATTAAAATCTAAATATTTGAATTAAGTTCAAAATCCATAATCCATTTTTTTTTAAATGAAATTTAAATTGATTTTTCTAAAACTTGTGTCGTAGGATCGATATGAACGAATTTGGCAGAATTTTGACCCAGACTGATTCGGCTAAATTACGGTTGAACCGACTTGACCAATTTTCAATTGGGGCTGACTCAGCCGAATTTTAGCATGGATTGACACAATCGAATTTTTTCGAATTTCGTTCTAGGCCGACTTGGCCTACTTGGGCCAGTCGAATTTTTGTCAAGGGCGACTTGGCTGAACTCAGCCAAATTTTGGCGAGGGGCTACTTGGCCAAATTTGAAAGAATTTTAGTTTAGGCTGACTCGACCGAATATGGCAAAATTTAGGTTGGGGTCGATGCGGCCAAATTTACGACAGGTCAACTCGGCCAAATTTCGGTCGGACAAACTCGATTGGATTCGGCCGAATTTCACTTTTGTCGTCTGTTTTGTATTAAGAAAAATTTTCACTTATGGACATTTGAAGTTATAAAAAATATGCTTCTTATTTAATTCATTTTAGAATATGATATTCTTATAAACCAAGATTATTTTGGAATTATTTATGGATTTTTTTTCACAAAAATATCTTCATGTGGCGATGGAAAAATAATTTATCATTTTCTAGCATTTGAATTTGAGGTTATAAAAATATCTTATGTTTGATTCATTTTAAAATATGATATTCTTATAAACAAAGGTTATTTAGGAATTATTTATAGATAAATTTTTCACACTAATATTTCCATGGAACGACGGGAAAATAATTTCCTAAGTTAAAATAAAATTTCTTTTGAAAAATATATTATTTTACTTTTATTAATCTATTAGATATGATAATAAATTAAAAATTTTAATTAAAATAACACGTTACGTTTTGATTTCTCAAAAAATTGTGATAAATATTTTCAAAAATACTTTTCACCAGCTAAATCGATTTTACTCCTTTTCTAAATCACAATTATCCAAGATTCATGATTGTCGGACATAAAACATTTTTTCTCCTATCCAAATCTTCTTAAAATTTAATTTGTTTGTAAGTAAACAGTAAATAATTATTACAAGAAAATAGGATAAACAATTCTAGAAAAAAAAAATTTCCTACTTTTTAGTTTTTAACTTATTAAGAAAATATATAGAGTTAGTGTCCCAAAAGAAAGTGATTTTATTTAGAGACTACAAAAGAATTTAATTTTAACGGGATTTATTAGCAAAAGGTTATAAAATCTCCGGTAATTTATCTTTCTTAAACTTCTGCAACCCTCCACATTTTTTCACAAACCCTCTTTTATCATTTTCCATATGTTCAAAAATTACTTTACCTCTTTCTTCTTTTTTTGCATACCCTAGTGTCTCACTTCAAACTTCATCTCTCAATCTCAGTAAAAACATTTCCTTTGCCTTATGCCAATTGCAGCTTCTGGTTTATCTTCATTTTCCTTTTGGTTTACTTAGTGGCATGGTAAATATTTTCATTTAGATGTGTTCGTTTGATACCCATTTTTAAAAATGTGTTAATTGAGTTCCAACTTTTGAAAAGATACCTCAATTAGGTACTTCCGAGCAAAAAATTATTAACATCGTTAACCGGTATTAATATTTAAAATGACTTGCAAATTTGTATTTATATTAAAATTTAGTGATAAAAGTCATGAATTAAGTTAATGGTCTCAGTGATGTACTTTTCCACATATGTGGTACTCTAAGATCGACTGCTTTCGAAAATTAAGAATATTGTAAAAATGTTAGGATTTAAGTTTGGGTCCTTCCCAACTAAAATGTTTGACTCAAATGGTTAATAGGACATTTTCAAATGCAAAGTTATAAAACTAGGTTAATGATTTTTTAGTTTTGATCATTACTTTTTCTTTGTACGTATTGTATTGGTAGTTCTTGATCATGGTAGTATTTCTCCCAAAAGTTTGCACATAGAATAAGGAAAAATATACATCGTCGTCTGTATTTGGATACTAGAATATAGAAGTTAAAAATAAGAAAACACCTAGGCTCTCAAACTATGGAAAAGAACTAACTTTCTGCTAGGATAATGCTTTTCTTCTACTATGTATATATAGATGACAAATTAGGATAAACTTTTGGAACTTATTTATCAAAATTTACATTTGAACATATGTTTGATGTAAGCTTGATTGTTTGAGTTATGTCCATTTTTCTTCTTCATCAAAGTTAGAAAATAAGAGTTATTTTTATTATTTTTGATTATTTTTATTAATTTTGTGTTCTAGAATAGGTTTGACATTACATGTTAATGAAATGAAGATAATGATGAATTTTGTTTTTATAAAATTATTTGAGAGACTCATAATTTAATTATGTTTTTTACACCGACAATATTTAAATCTTAATTAAATTAATATATGTTTTATATTATTATTTGAAATCTTATTAATTATTATTATTATCTTTTATGCATTATAGGCATCACATAAGTGTTCTAATAAAGAATAAATGATCAACATCGAGAACCACAATAGAAAAATATTAGTTAACTTTTCATTATGTCTAATTTTAAGATTAAGAACAATAATATTGTAATGACTTACTAATTTTAATTTTTACGCTTTATTATTTACATTATTTGATATTAAAATTGTAAATTTTGTTCTTTGCACATTTTGTGAATGTTATATATAAACTATTAATTTCAAAATTTTAAAATTGTTGACTTTTATAATTTTTCATTTGTTTCAAGATTTATGTATTTTAAAAAAATAAAATAAACCGTTTGAAGCTATGAAAAAAATATTAAAAGTTGATTGTGGATATAAAAAGGGTTCTAATTCTAAACAGCTCGAAATACATAGAGTTTCATAACCCCAATAGTAATGGGGTTTTATAAATCCCAAGAAGTAAATGTGGTTATATCAATTCCATATAAGTAACTGGATTTTCAAACCACAAGTAGTATCAGAGGTTTTAGGTATCATAAGTTTTAGACCATAGATTGCTACAAATCCGTATTAATGTATAGTCCTTTCAAGTGTTATTCCAGATATTGCTAAAAATCCGTATTAATTTATTATTGATGCTAACTTTCCCTCAGATATAAAAAAACCGCGAATAATGCTCTTAAGAGGAATTAAAATTCTAGAAACACTAAAAGTAACCTCGACTAAAAACAATAAAAAAATATATATATTTAAGAAACCTAAAAATAAATAAATTTTAACTAAATTATATTTTCTTTTACAAATATAATTTTATCTAAAATTTATATCATAATACACTATTTAATATTTTTTATATGGATAAGTTTTAAATTTATAAATAAAAGAATTTTTTTAATTTAGTTAATAAAATAAATAATTGAATCAAATAATTCTTTTTATCTTTTAAATTAATTTTAAAGAATTATATAATATATATATATATATATATATTAATATGTATTAATTTTTTTATTTTATACTTAATTATTTATAAAAAACTATGAATTATATATATATATATATATATACATATATATTAATATAGTGAAAATGTAAATAAATATGAGTTGAAGGGCATGTGTTTTTGTGATTACATATCATTTGTAAAATATAATTTATTATATGAAATAAAAAATAATGTAAACCTAACTAATATTTTCAATGAGGATAAACTTAAATAATTTATTTATATTTATATTGAGAGGTAGGTAGTATTCATCCATAGAGGTTGAGCCAAAGAAAAAAACACTAGTCAATGAAGAGTTAGCAGCAACGTAAGGTCATCAAGAGTGGCCCCACAGCTCACACGTGTCCAAATATTGCGATTATTTTAATTTATCGGCATTCAAATATTCAAGTGATGATAATATCGAAGACTCTTTCAGTCTCTTGCATAAAGTCCAACTAATTCAACTAATGCCCCCAAACTTTCAAAGAATTAGTTAAAAACCCCAGGAAAATGGAAAATGACAGAATCTCCACCAACCTTGCTATGCACTCGTTCCTCTCTCTGTTTTCGTTGTAAAGAGAGTGTGGTAGTTTTTCTTCTCTCTCTCGTCTTCTTCCCTTCCCTTTGCTTTCAGCCTTTCCTTTCCTTTCGACCTCTTTCTTTTCTTCGTCATCTATTTTCGATTCCGATTCGGTACTCTTTCTTCTCCCTTTCTTTGTTGTTCCTCTGCGATAACAAATTTTCTCATCCGATACTTTCCTCCGTTTTCTACGCGTGCAAACGGAGGATAACACAGTCCTGAAAACGATTGGAAAATGCTGGGAACTGCACTGCAATTTGGCGGGGTTCGCGGCGAGGATCGCTTTTACATTCCGGTGAAGGCTAGGAAGAACCAGAATCAGCGCAAACAAGGCCAGAGAGCCAAGAATGGCGAACATGAAAACGCCGATTTAACTTTGAAGAGCAAACTCGACGTCTCTGAGAATAGCAATAGCAATAGCAATAGCAATCTCAACCAATCATTGAATCCAACTCTTTCTCCGTCTGTAGAGTCTGTTAGTAATATCGATAGGTTCTTGCACTCTACGATGCCGTTAGTTCCGGCTCAGTATTTCTCCAAGGTTGATCTTAATTTCTCATTTCACTTTCTTAATTTCTCAATTCACTTTTATTATTTTCTTTTGAGATGTTGAGACAGTTGTTGCGAATGTTTTATGCTTAGTTATTCTCGGAATTCTAGTTATGTTTTTATGTGGTTTATTTGAAACTCAAATTTGATTGTGTTGTGGATGTAGACAACGATGAGAGGTTGGAAATTTTGCGATGTGGAGTATCAGTCTTACTTTTCCCTGAGTGATCTCTGGGAATCCTTTAAGGAGTGGAGTGCGTATGGAGCTGGAGTGCCTTTGGTCCTTGATCAAAGTGAATCTGTTGTTCAGTATTATGTTCCGTATTTGTCAGCTATTCAACTCTATGGTCAATCTGCTGAGAAGCCAAGTGCAAAGCCTAGGTATTACCATTTCACGTGCTAATAAGAATTGCTAACTTTAAGACAAGACTCACCATGGGAAACACGATTGAGTTATGGATGGATGCTGCTCTTTTACTTATCGCTCTGAGACTTGTTTGTTTATATTTATGTGTGTTTGTCTGTGTTTGTGCAATCAATTGATACAAGGTTATAAACTTTTATGTCACACGACCTCCTTTTTTCCCTTATGCTCAAATTTCGTATCTTCTGGTTCTGCATTAGATCATGTAGCATCGGTGGATCAAAATCATTTTTATGCCTAAACACCGCATTATTGGACCTGGTTGTGCTCTTTCTGAGCACAATATAGAATGAAATTGAAACAGCACATTATCTAGCTTAATACAAAATTTTAACGAGTGTTGAAAGTAAATATTACATTAAGCAATAAACATTGCATATAGAATAATTGGAAACCATTTCTTAGGTCTAATTATCAACCGTATAAGAAATAGGGAAACATGTGTATGCTTTTTAGGTTCCGGTTGAAAGGCAACAGTAAAAAATTGAGAAGTAAATGCGTTAGAAATACAAGTGTAGTTATCAGGCTTTGTAAAATGCTTCTCATTGATAGTGAAACTGCAGGGGTTCTTAATGTAGAATTGAGAAAGATGATGTCGTTTTCTGTTTATAATAGTAAATTAGTTGGTTTTTACTCTGTTTTCCATCAAAATTTATTTATAACTATTCCTTTTTATAGAAGTAGTTGTTTGGTATCTGTAAAGAAAATGTTCAAATCTATTAGTTTATAGCCATTTGTTTCTGTGAAGTGTGATCCTTTTGATGCAATGGTGATAAGGTTTCTCCCTTGTTACTTGTTACGTGGAAATTGCATTGCCTTTTTATATAAACAATAGTAATTTACTTTGTTGTTTCATAACACTTTACTAATTTTCCCTTCTCTTCCAATGATTTTTAAAACAAATTTAATCACCAATTCTGATCCTGCCTCTTTCCCCTCCTTGTAAAGAGCAATGAATAACATTTTATTCATTATTCTTGATTTGCCTTGAGGGTTTAATTTATAGATCATGTTATTGAAGGCATAAAATGATATCGTTATAGGATTTTACTCACACAGAAAAACATAAATTCTACTTTAAACCATTTTTGAGGGGAAGCATTTGAAATGGTGCTTTAAAGCACTGATTTTGTTGAACTTACACTTCATGAACAGCTGTCGCGCTTTTACTTTTAGACTGTTTTGTTATAATCTGGACAAAATTGCTGAGGGTATGTATGTGGGCAGCATTTTTTTTAATAATCATTGATCCTGTACATTTTTATTCTCAAATTTTCAATTTATTACTCATGAGGACATCTTTTGCTAATATTATTTGATGTGTTCTTGTTGTGTTCACTTCCCTTCTTTTGAGTGAATTATTTGATGTCCAAGCTGTTAATGAAATGCAGGCTTTTTGCTGTAATGGAGTCATATTTGTATGTGGCATTTTGATGGGTTATAACACTAGGAAGTTACTTTTCAATTAGATTTGATAGCTTTAAGTGTGAAATTATTCACTACTCTAATCATTTATGGACGAGTTAATGTGTCAAGTGGTTTGAGAGTCATAGAACATTATTTCTGTTATTAATATGCTGTGTTTTTTCAGCATCTCCTGTTTTTGTTTTGTATTTTAATTATTTAGACATGGTTGGTTGCAAAATCAGGCTGTTTGCTGGATGAGTGAAATAAATGTTTGTGGGGGTGAGATAATTAGTGTTAGAGATCCCACATCGACTAAATATATGACTAAATTGTAGCATATAAGTGGATGAAAACTTCATCTTATCAAGTCGGTTTTGTAAAGTAAAGTTAGGTTTCAATTCCACATTCTTATTATGGTAGTAGAGTCATTCAAAATTTATTTTATTAAAGTTTGTTGGGTCTATCGTCTCACCAACAATCGGATTCCCCACTAGTTCCACGCTCTAAATGTTCAATCCTCAATGTGAAAGGGTGTGTTGGAGATCCCACATTGGCTAAAGATATGGCCAAATTATAATATATATAAGTGGGTCAAGTCTCACTTTACCAAACCAGTTTTGTAGGGTTGAGTTAAACTGATATTCCACTTTCTTAAGATGGCATTAGAGTCACTTAAATTTTATCATAGTCATGTTTGTTGGACCTATTATGTCACCCGCCATTGAGTTATTCCCTAGTCCCACACTCGAGATGTCAAGTCCTCGATGTTAGGGAATGTCCTACATTGACTAAAGATATAACCAAATTATAGTATATAAGTAGGTGCAAACCTCAACTTATCAAGCCATTTTGTGTGAGGTTGAGTTACACTTATATTTTACCGTCTTAATACAACTATTTGTCGGATGGAAGAGTGAATAAAATTTTGTGAAGGGTGAGATAATTAGAAACATAGTATTTAAGACTATGGAGTATGGAGAGTTGTGTTCTTTTTTATATGGTGTTTAATATGATTACTGGTATTGCCTCAAGGATATCTTTAAATTGAGCTTGGTAGAAGTGAAACCTTGATAAATGGAACAAATAAGTCCACTATCAATTGATTTTAACTTTTGATGGATTAATGAATCATTGTGGATCTCAATGTATTGGATATGTATTAAAGTTTTGTATTTATTCTCTCTCTTTTTGGCTACTGCTTCTTTTATGCAGTCAATCTAATAAAAAATTTAATTGACTTTTGCTGTTTTCATAATTTGTTATATAATTATAACTTACAAGTGCTATGGGAGTGTGCACTATTGTTATTTAGCTTGTAACTAATCAGATATGAATTTCTTAATTTCTTATGTCATTAGGTACACCAGTGAAGATAGTGATGGTGATTACTACAAAGATTCATGTAGTGATGGAAGTAGTGATAATGAATATGGAAAAAGGACCGAGTTTACAACACAAAGTAGTCAATATCTAACAGGTGGTGTCTCATTGCAAATGAATAGATTATCTATAAACAACAAACGTAGTGCAGTGCAAGAAGGATTTTCTAGTGATGATAGTGAAACTGGGAATCCTCAAGATGTCCTTTTTGAGTATTTGGAGCAACATCCTCCGTATAGCCGGGAACCATTGGCTGATAAGGCAATTACTGATCCGTAGTTAATGTGTGGCTTATTTACCCATAATCTGATCCGTGGACCTTATACTTTTTAATATTTTGACAGATACAAGATCTTGCACGCTATTATCCTGCCCTCAAGTCATTGAGAAGCTGTGACTTATTACCAGACAGTTGGATGTCTGTGGCCTGGTAATCTAATGTGTCATCACTTTTTTCCCATTCTTTATTTTTCAGAACATTAACTTCATCTAATTTCATAACTATTTTTTTCATCCATTTACATATTTTAATGGTATGTTCCAGGTATCCTATATATCGAATACCCACTGGTCCAACTTTAAAAGATTTAGATGGGTGCTTTCTAACATACCATAAACTCCATACACCCTTGACAGGTAATCATGGACCTTTAAGCCTATATTTGATCACTAAGTGTTGCTTATACATCACTAATGGTAGATTAAATGTACATGTGCGTTTTGAGTAAAAAGTCCCATTTTTGTTGAGACTGTGTCATCGTTTAAGTTCCTTAACAATGCAAAATGCCATGATTTAGTCTCTCAAAATGGTGCAAAATGTTATCATCTAAATTAGGACTTAATTACTCTCAGTTCTGTCTCAAATGAAGGATCAATTCGATGATACTTTACAGAATATTTGCAAAAACAAAACGGTTCTATTTTTGTCAACTAATATGAAAGATGGGTAACTGCTCCACTAGCATTTATTCAATGGACTGCATTCTTTCTTTTGGTTTTTTTTTTTTTCACATCCCTTACAAGTACTTGCTCAGCAGTCAGCACAAATCATAACTGTAAATGCAATTTTTATTCTGCTTTATCCATGTGTTACAAAGCTCTTGAAAGAGAAATGAAAGTCTTCCAAAAGCTAACAAAGCACTTGAACAACAGTTAAGTGCATGTCTGGATTGGTGCAAAAGCATGCACTGTCACATTTTCATGTCCAAATGTACGTGTGATGCAAAGCTAGTATTATACGCGCTGAAATGATGCGCATCCATTTTTTCTGAACAACCAAACACATTAAATATCCATAAATAGAAGAACAGATCCTCCTACAAGTGTTTCCTCTTTCCTTACAAACTTTCAGATTGTGTGAATGATGTTTTCTCTCCTTATTTCCCCCCTATTTGCCTAACAGATAAACTAACCACTCTTCCCTCTTCAACAATCCCTAACTACTTTTGCTCTTCTTTTTTGTCCTTACTGAATGTGTATTTTTGAAATGAAATAGACACTCTAAATTTAAGATGGGTGACATATTGGTTACTTTGACAAACAAAGTATGGGCTGGGGTAGTTGAGAAAGAGATTGTTTATTAATCACAGTTCTTCTTATTAACAAGTTAGGTGGCTGTTCTCCCGTTTTTGGTCAAATCGTGTCAAAACCAATTTTAAAATGCCTAGGTTGCTTTAGAGTTTTTCAATACCATGTCATTGGTGTGGAAAATCCACCAGTTTTTGTTTGTAGCAAGGTCTACCGTGAAAAGCACTTCTTTTTTCATCCATAATTCTCTTATTGGAGACCTTGTTTGAGGGGACTAAGTGCGGTACCACACAGAGTAATGACTTGTTTTCATAGGCTTCGATGCTTTGCACATTGCATTTTCGTCTTAGCATTCAAGTATATGGCTGATGTTTTATCTAAAATGTGATATGACAATGGTATTGGTTACTTATGCTAGTTCTTTCTTGTTTAGCTATTTCAAGCTAGCTTATAGCGTGTACTTATTTATGTAGAGTACCATAGTACATGTCCCTTTCTTTGAATATCATCTTTTGGGAAATTCTCGGTACGCATATTTATATGGAAATTGACTGCATTTATTTGCCAAGTGTGCAACTAAGAACAGAATAAGCACAAATCTGCAACTGACTTGCAACTAAATATTTTGTTTGCCTTCTAATGACGGATGATTTGATAGACAAGGAATGACACGGGGATTTCATTTTGCAATTTGAATTTGACTACCTCCACCACTACCATACCCTTTTCCTGCAGTCAGCTATATGGACCAACTGATGTCATCATACTTTACTGTATATCTTTTCTTTAGATAAAATATTACCTCTACATTCTTTATAATGGTTTCACCTTTAGTTTTTTTTTTTTTTTAAAAAAAGAAAACCCTCTTTCTACCTCTAGCAATAGGCTACCTTCCATCTGTTTTACACTTCTTAATGGGTCTCCTACAAATCTTCTCCAGACATCCCAAATCGCTTAAGGTGAACTACTGGAGTTTTCTGTACAATATTTATTACCTCAACTCCTCTATATTGCATCCATTCCCATTCTTATTTTTTCCAGTAAGTCTACTCACCCGAGGCAACATTCTCATCTCTGTCATGTGGAATTTATTCTCTCATCGGTTTTTTTATTGCCCAACACTCAATTCCATACTACATCACAGGACCTATAGCTGCATGGAATACTTTTCACTTAAGCTTGAGGGATACCTCTTAGTCATACATAACACTAGAGATGCTTTATTTCATCCAGCCTGCTTCAATCCTGTGGATTAGATCACCATCTATCTATATGTCATTTTTCTATGATGAGCGCAAGATACTTGTGCAATTTGTGATAATGGCCTCCAATTTTTCCTAAACTTACATTCCATTCTCCGTACAAAGTTTATTATAGATCCAAATATAAATAATTGGTTCGGATTTTAAATCCAAATTCTTCCTTTCTAAAAAAAACTCGTTTAAATGTTTATAAATAAGTTTGGTACCAATTTTGAAACTGGTAGTCTTTTCAGTATCAGTGTTATAACCAAAATCATTTAAAATTATTATATATTTTCCAAGAATATTATATTAGAATGAAAATGTTGGAACTTTTCATATTTCATTCATAAATTTTGCAATTAATTAATAATCTAAACCAAACCAGTTTTTTTTTTTTTTTTTTTTTTTTTTTTTTTTTTTTTTTTTTTTTTTTTTTTTTTTTTTTTTTTTTTTTTTTTTTTTTTTTTTTTTTTTTTTTTTTTTTTTTTTTGTTTTTTTTTTTTTTTTT
>Ga0099822_1010865_pt1 | contig 11232 bp, 5 predicted proteins | sample CowpeawhiteBW_FD_76839 | JGI IMG/M metagenome (GOLD analysis project Ga0099822, IMG submission 76839) | Root nodule microbial communities of legume samples collected from California USA - Cow pea white BW | ecosystem: Host-associated > Plants > Roots > Nodule | place: USA: California | collected... | reverse complement strand
TTTTATTTATTTTTTGTTAATTGTTTTTTTTTTTTTTAATTTTTTTTTTAAGTTTTGTTTTGTTCAAATTTTTGTTATGTTTTTTTTTGTTTTCTTTTTTTTTTTTTTTTTGTGCTATTGTCAGTTTTATGACATCGCTTTACTACAGAGAAGTTCTTTAAAACATCACTTCCTTAAAAAGACACTATTCATATTATTAGTCATGTTTCATACACTTTTGTAATCCTCAACTTATCATCATTCTTGCATCTCCATTCTAGCACCCAATTCATTGATATGGTTAATGTATGAATGTTTGATGTGATTAATATTGATGTATTTGTGATTATATACTTGTTTGGTAGTGTAAGTTTGTTTTTTTATATACACAAAAAAAAAAATACTAAAAATTATTCTTCATTTCAAACTCATGATTATAGTGTATTAGATTCTATGTTATTTGACAGTGTTTGTGTATCATATTTATACTGATCTTCAACCAACAAATTCACAAGGTAAACATCAAGAATGGGATCCTCAACCGAAAGGATTCAACAAGAAAAAAAAGAGTATATACAACATCTTTAAGAAACAATTTAGACTTATGACCCTTATCTATATTTGTATCCAATTTAATTTAAAATTATCACATATATATGTGTGTTTCAAATTATTAAACCTCAAGTAGAAGAAAAAGATCATCTGCATGTTATGGTAAGTTGATGAAAGATATTAATATATGTGAAGGCTATTAATTTTGCAACAAAAATATACTTAGTAGACAGCTACAAGTATCACACAGCATTCATTTGGTACTAGATCAAACTCTTTGTGCCTAGGAAAAGCAACCTATTTCAGAATTTAGATCAAACTAGTCTGTTGATAATATCTCATCCGGATATAAGATAAGATCTACAGTATCTGAATTTTAAAGACTCGTTCAGTTCTTTGATACCAGAAGAGTTTCTTTTTAAGGTGGGAAGTGGGCAAAAATAGCCATCAAAGTACCAGGTATAAGGCAAGAAGAAATAAAACCAATTATTGGGTAAAAAAAACTTCAGAAACTACTCTGTCCATTCAACTAGACACAAAAAGTAGAGGTGAAAGAAAAAGTTATGTTACAGATTCCTCTGAATGAAGTCCCACATCCTCCCTTCCATGTAAACTCGATCACTGTGACGCCGTGGCATGTGGCGTTCATCTGGGAAAACTATGAGCTCATATGGTTTTCCAGCTGCCACAAGAGCATTGATAAGCCTTGCAGTGTGCCTGAAGTGAACATTCTCATCAATCATGCCATGCACAAGCAACAACCTCCCTTTCAACTGGTGCACTTGGTTCATAACAGAACCACTTTCATAGCCTGACTTGTTTTCAGATGGCAACCCCATGTACTTCTCTGTGTAAAACGTGTCATATCCATCCCATGATGTAACAGGGGCGCCGGCTATTGCACACTTGAAGAAATCTGGATATCTTGACAGTGTCATTGCAGAGAGATACCCGCCATAGCTCCAACCATACAACCCTATGTGACCAGCTTTTGCAAGCCCTTGTTTCACAAGCCACTCTGCTCCAGTAAGCTGATCATCAGCGTCGATTTGACCCAGTTTGTGTTTTAGATAGCTTTCGAATTTCAACCCCCGTCTTGCAGTTCCTCTATTGTCTAACTGTAAACAAGGACATTAATGTTTAAGCACAAGATAGAGGCAAAAACTATGTATTTTGATGTTACATGTAACAATAATGGCAAACTTCCCTGTTTGTTACATCAGGGACAAGAACCTATACATTTGGAACATTAGAGTACTGCCACAAATGGAAATATGAAATGCAAGGCTGAAAACATTTTCAGATTTGCATAATTAAAGATGTGTACTGTTAGTGTGGTTCATAAATTACATTCAATATATTGTAATTATGTCTCACATTTGAGTTTCATCATGCATTTGTTATCAAAATGTGTATGCATAAAGATTTAATAGTAAGCAAAACAAAATCAAGGTGAAGCATAATCATGTAAAATTCAGAGAACTGACCTTCCAAACTAATATGCCTTGGTTTCTCAAATATTGTGCTCTCAGATCAACCGTACTGAGCCAAGAGTTACTAACAAGCTGTACACTTGGACCACCATAAACATTGATCATAGTTTTGTAAGGTGGAGGTCCAAACCTTGAAGCATCAGGCTTATATAAAGCTCCATACAGTGTAGTGCCATCATTAGCCTGTATCTCAACGATCTCCGGCGCCTCAAGTTGAAGCTTTTTGAACCTTGGAACTGTAAATGACTGCTCATATAAAGGCTTGATTACACTTCCATCTTCCAATGAGCACAGTAACACCCTAGGAGGACAACCAAGAGAATCATGAATATCAACAAAGTTTCGCATATGATGATCAAGGACCACAATGTGCTTCCCCTTGCTGTGTGTAAGTCTGACAGGGACCTGAAGTGGTTGACTTCCATCAATGAAAAGTTTAGTACAATACAAATTGGACTCCAGGGGACCATCTAAGGTCCCAGTAAAGTATATCAGACCTGTAGCTTCATTCACGCCAGCAATTTGCTCAACCATCCATTCACCTTCAGTGATGGGTCCTAAACAAACCCCGTTTGCATCATGAAGATAAAGATGCCTAAATCCTGTTTTTTCACTAGCCCAGATAAATCCACCTGAAAATTTGGTAACTCCTTTATCAAGAGGTGTGAAACAGTCATGTATATTGATCCAATTGCCGTTTTCTTCCACTAGCAAATTTTTCTTTTGGCCTGTTTTGATGTCAAATTTAACAATCTTTATTTTAGTGTGGTGTCTGTTCAAGATCTGAGCAGTGAGAATGTTTCCATGCATCCAATTGACTCTTGCCAAATATTCCTCCTCGTTGTTTTGCTGTTCTGTGCCCCCACATTGAAGATCCATCCAAGTAATGGAGTTTCCAGCTACCGAAACAACCCCAAGGCGCACTTTAACATTTGAAGCTCCTGCAAAAGGATAAGGGTGATCTTCCTGTGCCTCTAAACCAACTGAGCTCTTCCCTTGGTGCATAATTCTAAAAAGTGGTATTTCAGAAGAATCAACTTCGGTGAAAGCAATGTATTTACTGTCCAGTGACCACCAATATCCAGTTTTTCTATCCATCTCCTCCTGAAATCCAAAAAATACATGTTATTGTTAAATATAAAAATGATTCCCACAAGACATAACATATTAAGCTTTAAAAAGAGTTTATTTTTGGCACTTCAAAGGTAATCAAAATTTTAACAGGCTAACAATGATATAGAAAACAATACCATCATTTCAAAACCTATTTATTATGCAACTTGCTCAGTCACAACTAGAATGAAGGACTAATTTGTACAAGGAATGCAAAGCATTATATTAGCAAATCTCACCTGAGCTATATATTCTGCAAGCCCATGAATCTGCAAAACCCACACCCAATGTCAAATTTTCTCATACTGAAATAATGTAAAAGTCAAACAAAAACATTTCTTCTACTAAAAAACAAACTAAAAACTTTATGCAATCATATGAATGACAAATGTACAAGTCCAAACCTAAATCCTACTGGATCATCAAGATAATTGACTGTTCTGAAGTTCCAATTTTCAAATTCAGTCTAGCTTATTTTCATAAGAAAAAAAAGAAAAGAAAAACATTGAAGTTGTACTAGATTGAACTAGAAGAGAATCAACACTACACACTAAACTACCATCATCCAGGACGATCAATGGCAGCAAAGACAGAAGGACCAGGCTTAACCAAATTCAGCAGTAAAATGCCTCATAAATAATGTCAAGTCAAAAGCATATGATAGAGTTAAAAAAAAACTAAATATAATATGTGCAGTTGATCTAAAGCAGGAAACCCTTGGAATGTTTCAAAAATAAACATTACCATACATACAATCTTTTAATGCTATTTTTTTTTCTTTAAAGACATTTTATCTAAAAGGGTTGGGTTAATTAGCCAGGTGACAATATATAAGAATCATCAACGGCTTTTGATTGAACTCAAATGCATTTAGTAACATACAGTAAAGAACAACCAAGTGTTGAACTTACCAAACCATGTTCCTTTGCCCCATGGGTCAACTGCTTTGATTCATTTGACAAGAGATTCAGAACATGCAACTCACAGTCTCTCACATAGGCAAGCATTGATCCATCTGGTGAGAGATGTGGGTCAATAATGGGTGAACCTGATACACTTGGAAGCTTGAGCTCTGGTTTTGAAAGGGAAAGGTCCTGAATATAAATCTGCTCATATGGAAAAAAGAAATAACCATTAGACACTTGACTATTTGAATTTAATAATCAATATCAAATTCAACATAAAATACAAAAGGAGAGAAAATTAAAACACACCTATACAAAGCACAACAGTGTATAAACAGCTTGATATAACATTGTTATGTAAACAAGATTACCATACTAGTATCAGGTCAGCCTTGTCTAAGCCTACTCAATACCAATGACAATGATGCAACAGTAATCATTCAAGTTAAAACAACTTTCAAACTCAGGTACACCAAGAAATTGCAGAGGTTAGTAATAATTCCAGATACTTCCTTTCAACTATGTTAGCACATGCAGAATGACAGGCCACCCTAAAAAAAAAAGATAAATATATAAAAATCAGCATTCTAAGCTTCTTCAGTCAATTTATTCGTATAGAACACCTAAATACTGACAGCTAGTTCCAAGCAGGTGTTACACTTCAGGGCAGAAATAATATTCTGGTGGCATCAAGATGAAATTATTAGAGTAATGTAAGCCTGTGTGTCCATGTGTTTCTGGGAGATGTGACTACCAGCATTAGGAATTAAAGTTTAACATGTATGCTTAAAAACTGTTACCACTTTTTCTCTACTGAATACATAAGACAAAATTTCAACCAATTGCATGTCAGGATAAAGAAACAAACCCCAGCAGGCAATGGCACCACGACTGCTTTCCTTTTCGAGCTTGTCTTCACCCATTCATATCGTGTCACGCCTAAACCACGCTCCCTCAACCTCTCCCTCCTCAACTTTTCTTCTGGAGAAATATTACTTTCATCTAGTCCACCATCCGGGGGACTGAATAACAATTCTTGTGCATTGGTCTTCAGATCAAAAGCATAAACCTTTCTGTTTAAAGAGTGATCAGGACTAAACAAGTAAGAGATTAAACTATCATCAGGACTAAAACTTATTGAAGTTGGCGACACGTATCCCGGCAATGGGTATTGTACAATCTCTTCAACGGGGAAAAGAATGTTATCATCAAAATTCTGCGGCTCATTTGAGTCTGTCACAGGCATGTTGTAAGGTAGTGATTTTGGACGCTTCGAATTTCTCTTCTCATTCATCAACTGATTGCATCAGAGATACACCAAAAGGTATGAGATTGAACTGCAACAGAGCATGGATTATTATGATGAGAGCACTTTCCCGGAACAAAAATTAAAAATAGCACTTTAACTTCAAAGAAACAATAAGCAAGCTAAATAGTTTAACAACATTTGCACCAACATTAAATTTCAATGAAAATAATAGATAGGAATTAGAGGATTCTTCGATGCTTTAATCACGAATAATTGCCCAACCATTGATCCCGACTGAAGAATGTGTTCGAAAGACCAAAATTGGATAACTTTAATTTTGTAATAAAGGACATAAAATCAATAGAAATTATATGAGTAGAGAATGAAACCTAAAAACTTGAGAATATTGTCCAGGTGGAGAACAACAAAAGGAGGACCAAAAACATAAATTAAAAAAGGGACAAAAGAAGGTAAAAGTTACCCTTGATACTGACAGCCACGAATAATTTGAAACTTGTTTTAAGTCTAAGCTTTTACCTGTATATAAACTAATGCAGTATAACTGAAAAAACACGAAAAAAACCTTGGACCCCAAGCAAGATAATAGGAGATGGAGTGAGCAAGAAACCAAAGGAAAGAATGCGAATTTGGTGTTTATTTGGTTTTCACCTCATCACATAATAGATTTTAAAATACTACAACCCATTTCAAAGTCCCTTATGATTACTAAGGAGGGCAGAACCATCAAAACCCTGTGAGTCTATCCACTGTAACCGGATCCGATCGCAAACTGCGTGTAAAACTAGAACCCAGAAAACCCAAAAAGAAAAAAACATTTTTTTAATTGACTAACCTTAATCAGAGCTGACCCAGTTTAATTGAGTATAAGGGTGATTGAAATCTAACCTGAATGAAAGACGGGTAGGATCTGCCATGAAAAAGAAGAAACGTTTAGTTGGAATATTTTGGGTTCCGATGATGTACAGAAAAAAGAGAGAGACAAAGATATAGTTTGACGGGAAATGAGAATCTAAAGCGAAACTTGATTGGGTTATGTGGAAGTTTAAGGTTTGGTGAAGAGGAAGCACCAAGTAGAGGTTGTTGCAGATGTTGTTCTGTGTTCAGTTGGTGGCGTTGGACTCTGATAGATGGATAGGTAGGGAAACAAATGTTGAATAAAATTTGCAGAATTTAATTTATTTATATATTATTATTGCCTTAAAAATGGTTTTCGATGTTATTTAACAACTCTACGAGGACACTGGATGATTCCCATGCCCCATCAAGTTCTGCTACTTCATTCATAATTGCATAGATAACTATGAAAAAATAACACTCAAAAAAGCCAAATCTTAAGAAACAAAAAAAAAAAAAGTAAATAGTAGTAGCTTCTATTAAATTTATTCATAAGATTGACATTTTAACTTTCAATATCTCTAAATAACTGATGATTTAGAGATTTAAAGTTTAGTTATTTTTCAATTATGATTGATTTAATACAATGATATTTTGTATCTATTAAATACATTTTATACATTGATAGTTACGAAGGGATTTTTCATAACGTCAGAGATTTGAAGTGACAAATTTACTGTCATATTAAATTATTCTTAATTTTATTTTTACCACGAACAGATAAATATTAAAAATTTACTTATAAATAAAATAGCTTTACTATAATTCAATTCAGTTCATGAAAAATTATGATTTTTACAGTTTGTAGAATAAAGACTATTTCAACCACTTTCCATTCTTTATATATAACTTATATAGTTTCGTGGAAATCATTTTTCTAGAGTGAACATTAGTTTTTAAAGACAAAATGAACAATTTCAGTCATCAATAGAAAACTAATTATCAACATTACACGTATATATATATTTTATACATCAACCATAATTTACCAATAATTTATTTAGTTTCATAGTGAGATTCCAACTACTGGTATCACCCGAATCATCATATTAATTTATAATAATTTGGTTTCTCAATCCAATCACCAGCATTCTAGTAAACCAATTGAATTGAGAAACATAGAAAAGAAATTATGTGATAACCTCGAAAATTCCGACTAAATGATAAAATTCAAACATAAAGTTTACGTATGAGTGTGGATGACGAGGTAACAATAGTATTTTATTTCGTTGTCGAAGATTGAACAAGAAGTTATGAGGTGTACATCATGTTAAGGTTAAAAATAATAAAGAAATAATTCCCGTGTATTCTGTTAATTTTTTATAATCTTAAAATAATTGAAGGGAAATTAAAATTATTGTTGGTGAAGACAAATGAGAAAGCTTAGGAGATGAATAAGAAAGTGATTGAGCATAAAGAATTGGCTCCCACCTCTCACATGAATGAATAAGTGATGGGTGCAATCATTTACCTGATCACCAAAAAGAAAAAAACAATCACAACAAACAAAAATTAAAGACTTAAAAAAAAGATATTCATCCTACAAAAGATATTCACATAGTCACACCAATTTAAGTGTGAGTTCATAATCCTATATTTTCAAATTTAAACATAAAATTATTGAATAAGAACGAGTGAAATGATTAATTACATATAAAAAAAATACACAAGCTTAATACATAAGTATCACAAATATATAAAGTGACTAATAATTGAAAACTTATAAAATTCACAACTTTAAGATTAAGTATTTCGACTTAATGAAGCAAAAGTTATTTTTCAATCGTATTATCTTTTAATATTATTTAAAATATTTGTGATATTTAAAGTGAGTGAGGAAACATATAGGATATTCAATCAAACCCATTAGAATCTGGATCAGAGTAAGCTCATCTTTTGTCTTTTATTTTTGGAGTTTTAAGATTGCATGTGGAGCATTTTGGATTGCATGTGACATTTAAGGACTCAACGGTGATGGATCTTGTCAAAACAATTTTAAGGAATCAAAATAATATAATCAAAATTTATATATTTTATTATTGTCACTAATATAATCATTATATGTAATTTAGTATTGAAATTTTGTTGTATGTTTCTTCTTAGCAAAAATAATAGTTTTGAAGTTACGTGAAACTCATTTTAAATAAGTTTATCTAATTTGTTTCTCTTCCACTCATCCAATATATTTATATTTGAGAACGTTTTCCTGAAATAAGTTCTAAATAATTCATATGAAACTTTCAAGTTATAATTCATATTCACGGGTATCTTTCCTTCATTACTTTTAAAAAAATGAATATATTATTTTAATCTTAATCAATCTACCTATTTTCTTAAAAAATATTAAGACAATAAAATAATTTATCAAAATCTAATTTAAAATTGAGAGATTTAATTACTAAAAGAAAATTTTATAATAATAAAGTCCAAATTAAAAATAGGTTATGAAAAAATATACAGTACACCACTTTTCCTTTTATATTCATACAAAAATAAATATACAAAAAAATTATAAGATTGAAAATATATATATATATATATATATATATATATATATATATATATATATATATATATATATATATATATATATATATATAAAATTTTGGGGGCGCCGTGGCCCCCTACAAGCCAATGAAGATATGCCATTAGAGCTCAAGATGGATCTTTATTAGGTTAGGGTTGTTAAAGTGTGTTTAATCACTAATTAAAGATTTTTGTATGCAAGTAGAGCAACCCGTGTGAAGTAAAGTTTATGTAGAGCACTTTTTTAGTTAAGAGTATCTGTCCAAATAAGGGAAGTTAGTTATTTAAAATGATTAATTTATTTTAAAATAACAAATTTAGTGTGATGATGAATTTGAATTGTTGTGATATTGCCTTAAACTATTGATTTGGTTAAATTAGAAATGTTGTATTTGGAATTGATTTGATTTTCTTAGAATTATCCAATTTGCTTTTATCGAATAATAAAAAATTTTAAACTAAAAGCTAGAAGTAATTGTGTGTATTTACGTGTGTGCATAAATACTATCCACACTTATAAATTCACTTCACCAAATCTATCCATATAACAAATGAGTGCAAAGGAACAATCTCTTAAAATAATTTTTCTTTTTTTAAATTACTGTATTGAAGATATACCAAAATAAATAAAGTAAATGGAAATGAAAGTTAAGTAATATTGTAAACAAATTATTATTGCTCAAAACATTTCTCTCTTTTCAATAATTTATATTCTCAATTTTCTTTGCACTTTCACATCTAATTTTTTTTAAACTCTCTAAATTCTTTATTTTTATTTTCTTTTCAGTCCTTTTATTTTGCTTATATGTTCCCGTAGTTTAATATTTATGAAAAAACAAAAACACTCAAACTCACTTAAATCAAGATTTTATGAATAAGCACGTGAATATAGAAGAACACAATATAAAACCTCATGAGTTTACTAAGATTTTAGTTTAACAAACAGAGAACAATCTAGAAAAAAGAAATAATGTTGAATAACATGATTAAAATGGACGCTAAATAACAATCAGAAACAAACACAAAGTCTGATTGGGGATAAGAAATAGATCACAAATTCAACGTCTCAAAATTTAAAGAAAAACCAAAAAGCAAAAGAGAAGAGCTTATTGGGGAAAGAAAAAAAAAATTGAAAGAACGATGTCACAATCCTAAAGGTGTCGTAAAGAATGATTTGACCAATAAGAAGGAATTGTTTAATAAGGAACCTAGAGATCTACACAAGCAAGACCGATAAGTCCTTACAATTGGGATAAAATAAATATTTTTACTGATGTATACTGCTAAAAAATCTCCACAGCCTAATGTCTTTTACACTTCTAAAATTTCTTTTACACATCTTTGTTTAAATCTCAAAAGTACCCTTTACACATTTAAGTAAAACCACGAGAGTCATACCTCCAAAATTACTTTTAAATATTGATTTTTAGAAGTAAAAATATATTACCAATTTGTGAAAGTCAAAATATATTATAAGAAATTAACTTATAAAAGTTAAAATATATTACTAGAAGTTAACTTTTGAAAGTCGAAATATATTATCGGAAGTTAACATATAAAAATTAAAATATATTATCGAAAGTCAACTCCTAAAAGTCAAAATATATTATCGAAAGTTGACTTCTGAAAGTCAAAATATATTACTAGAAGCTTACTTCCAGAATATATATATATATATATATATATATATATATATATATAATATTTCGTTTATATTTTTTTAATTTACAATTTTGATTTTTAATTTTTTTAATACATTATATAACCAAATTATATATATTATTTTATTTTTCAAATACATATTAAAAATACTTAAACTTTATACTAAAAACTATTAATTCTATTTTAACTATTTTTAATTTTATTTAAAGTTTATGTTTTCTAAATTTTAAATGCTTTTTTTAGTTTATTATTTTTTATTTTATTTATTTTTTATGATTTCATATATCTTAATATATATTTAAAAAGTAAAATAAAATAATAATATCTATATATATATATATATATATAATTTTATTTTTTATTTAATGTACTGAAAAATAAATATAAATATAAAAATAAATAAAACAAAAATATTATTAAACTTTAAATAAAAAAAAATGAAAAATGAAAAATTATTATGTTTTTATTTAATTTTATTTATTGTTTAATTTCGTTAAAATTTTATTTATTTTTTTAAGTTTATTATTTTATGTTTTATTAAATTTTTTAATATATATTTTAGAAATAAATAATATATATATATATATATATTTAAAATATTACATTTTCAAATAAAATAAATTGAAATACACCGTTTGTATATATATACATTACCATTTTTCTATTTTGTTATTTTATTTTTTAATTTGTTTTTTATTTCTTCCTTTTATACTTTTGTTTTTAACTTTTTTAAAATTTGTTTGTATTTTAATCTTTTATTTTGTTTACTATTTATTTTAGAAATAATTATATATATATATATATATATATATATATATATATATATATATATATATAT
>Ga0099822_1010856_pt1 | contig 11235 bp, 8 predicted proteins | sample CowpeawhiteBW_FD_76839 | JGI IMG/M metagenome (GOLD analysis project Ga0099822, IMG submission 76839) | Root nodule microbial communities of legume samples collected from California USA - Cow pea white BW | ecosystem: Host-associated > Plants > Roots > Nodule | place: USA: California | collected... | reverse complement strand
TTATTTTTTATAAATATACTTTTATTTTATTTTAAATTAATAACATTACAATATCATCAATTATTAATATAATTCAAAAAATACGTACACACAGGCGCGATAGCGCCTGTGTTTACACTAGTAGTTCAATAAAATTTTTGTTATAATAAAAAAAATAACACAAGTTACATGTGGTTCCACTAATTAAATATATAATTTTAATAGCGAAAGAAATTAACAAAAATAATTAATAATTTTGTGACTTTATTTTAAGAAAAGATTACATAAAGTTATGTGATAATTATTTTCAATTCGTTTACATGTGATTGTCGATTGATTATTGTGTAAGATGCGACGAAGGGTGAAGAACACATTCTTAAGCTTTGGAACCTGTGGGTCAACCCGGGCCACCACGGTTTCGGGCCGGGTTAGGTTGAATTTTTTTTACAAATTTCAGTATGGGTCAATTTTTGACCCGGCCCACCAAGAACCCGACTCACCCGGGTTGAACTCGTGGTGAGCCAGGTTGGTCCACCAACCTGCATGGTGACACACATTATATTGAACTTTGCAATGTTGGACTATTTTTTTAACCAAATACATTGGTGGGTTGGCAAATGAAAACCTAGTTTCAACTACAAATAGTAAGGAGATTGACATTGCATCTCAACTCAAGGACTAACATCAATTGTGACTCAACAAGCAAATAAATTTGTATCCCTCACCCATTGTTGACTTGATTTTTTTTTCTTCCTTTCTTCTAGTATTATTGATTATATAAGCAATCACTTTATAACCTCATGTTTTCTTCCCAATTGTAATTTTTATTATTTTTCTTTTCAGTTCAAGTGTTCATTGAACAATTAGGGTTTTTGTTATGCATCATGTACCCTGTTGATCTACTGAGATTGCTCTGATGACAAATCCAAAATATAATTAATTTGCTAAAAAATGTATTGCATTCAATAAAAGATTAGGGCATTCTTTTTTGTTTTCATTCTTCTAGTATATAATAATATTTTTATTCTTTTTTGAAATGCTTATGGATCCTATTGCATTGCTAGAAAAACTATATAAATACTTTGAATATTATCTACGTGCAGACAAAATACTTTTTTTAATCTTTGAATATTTAAATGTATAAACAAGTACTTTTTAATATTTGAATATTAAAAGGCATACATGAAACACATAAAAACGTGAAGTGCATGATTTATATAAATACAAAGTTTATTTGATGAAATAGAAAAAACATGAACTTTATTCATTGGTTTGTTTTTCTATTACATGCATGCATGACTCTCAAATAATCAAAGAATTAAGTTCTTACAAATTAAAATAATTAAATTTATATTTTTAAAGTAAGTTATTTACTATATAGTTTTCATATTTTTAAATTAATTATTAAAAAATATATAAAATTTTAAAAATATAAATGCACTTACAATAGCATGAACTTTCCTAATCAACTCATAAATACGGTGTTTTGAAAACTCAAATTTAGACACTAATTGTTGGATTATTTGTCATTGGATATAAATTTTAAACGATACACTTACACTAATTGTAAATAAAACTCTAACTTATATTTCAAACCATTCCTTAATACTGTAATTTTCTAAATATAGTCCCTAAAAAAATTTAAATCGTCTTAAATTATATTTGTATTACAGTGTCAAACCCTATGAACTATCTCTAATTCCATAAACTTCAATATAGAGATCCAAGTATTACTTTTAATTTACAGAATTTATTTTCTTAAAAAATAATTCAAGAATTCAAGAACCAAATAAAAAAATAACCCTCTCCTAATTAATTTAGGTTAATTTGGACCCTAATTGGGGCTCAAAACGACTGACCAGTCCCCCGCTCAAAACCTCGGAAGGAAACCCATATTCACTCTTCTCAATCCACATCTTAATCACGTTTCTTATTCAATAATTATAATTATCTTCTCTCGTATATTCGCCAGTTCGCAACCCGCAACCCAACGGAGGGGGAGAGTGTTGAGTCGAAGCAACTATCGTGAAGGAAAAAGTATTGTCAAGTATAGCGGTAACAATGCACAAATTGTTCTTATATCCTTACCTTCTGCTTTTAGTTTTAATTACCAGTTATAGTTTATATTCTTTATTCGTGCCGATTTCATAATTAAAATGCAATACGAGCCTTTCTGTTTTTTGCTGAAAAATTTCTGCTTTCTCTTTTGATGAAAATTTTGAGCAATGTGCGTGGATATATGAATAGGGTTGTGGGTTGTGTTTTTCTTCTTCTAGGTGAAAATTCCGAAACTGTAGATCACCAATGTTTAATACATATAAAGTGATGGTTGTAGATTAAATTAAGTGCTTGTTGATGGTTTATTTAGTTTAATTTGAATCTTTGATTAGCACAATCTGTTTAATGAATTGTCTACACCAAAATTTTCCTCCTTGCAGTGGCGTGAATAATAAAGTTTGTTTTTTTATTTGTTTGGTTGATGCAATTTGAAACCTTCAAAAGTTGTTGGGATCTTATTGTGTTTTCAGATGCTTCCATTTATCTGATCAAATGCTAACAAAACATGTGTAGTAAATGTCTGATTTATATCAGACCAAAGCGCAAACTATTATTTAGTAAAGATAGGGGTGAGCATTTAAAAATGCCAAACCAATCTGTAGATTTTTTAACTTTTTATCTATTAATCTATTCATTCGTCCTTGGGATAGAAAAAAGTGTAATCCTAAATCCTTGCACAACATTTTTTCACTAATCCTCCTACTTAGCAAACAAGAAAGGGCTGGATATATTTTTCTTATGTTTTAAGGTATTAAATGCATCTAGCATTCAATCTGTAGTTTCGTTAATAAGTATCACTGGCTAATAGGATATACATTATGCGATAATAAAATTGTCTTTTAATTTAATTTCTTCTTACCTCAGAAAAACAAAACACATACCAGGTAGCATTCTCAAGTTTCAGGAATTTGGCTTACATTGAAACCTTAATGTTCTTCATGTTAATGGCGATTATCCTGATTTTGCAGATATAGAAGATGGAGTTTTGCCCCACATGTGGTAACATGCTGCAGTTTGAATTGCCCTATTTGGAACGGCCTTCAAGATTTTTTTGTTCTGCTTGTCCATACGTTTGCCATGTCAACCATAGGGTAGGAATTAACTTTCTCCATTTCGTGCTTCCTTAATATGTTTTTAGCTTCTTGTGCGTGGTTTTCATGGTTTCATCTCACAGGTCAAGATAAAAAGAAAGCAAAGGTTGGTGAAAAAAGAAATAGAGCCTATAATCTCCCCAGATGACATGAAGAATGCACCAAAAACTGAGGGTACATCCTCTTTCTTTCTTATTTAAATAGACATTATCTTTGAAGAATTATAGTTTAGGATGTTCCATAAATGTATTCAGAATTCACCATATATTAAGCACTGTGATGAATAACTAATAATCTTTTTGAATGTTTCTATTTTTGGAGCACAAATAACTCAAGTTTTAATGAATTATCAATGTCCTGCACTTATATGATATCAAAAGGCATATGGTGCTTAGAGCCAGAAGATAAGTGTTTCAGTATGAAGCCAGAACTTTTTGTAAGTTCTAGTCTTTCGCACATATCATTGCAGAAGGATTAGGTTGTAGCACATATTCTATTGGACCCTCGTTTCCCATATCCTGGTTCCCATGGTTCATGTTACTGGGCCTAGAACCTCACTTCTCGTCACTCCTGGGTTTTTATCACACATCTTATGTTCAATAACTCTTGATTCTGTTGCATATTTTTTGAACCTTCACTCTATTGCAACTTTCTTTCCCCCTTTGTACTGTGCCTTTGGTAAACTGTTTGTTTCCTTGTTCAGTAAAAGCAAAGAAAATGGTTAGAAAAATGTGGTAGAAGGCTCTATTACCCTGGTATAATTCTAGATTTAGTAAATTTACTTCTTTGGAAGCAGAAGACATTCTGCTCAACTGTGTGCATGGTTAAGTTAGCATACCAATTGCGTGAACTAGTCATTGATCACCAGAGATGAAGTAATCTGTTAGTAATTCCAATATAGTTCAGCTTTGAATACTAATTTGGGAATAATATGTGAGAAATGCTAGCAACACTCTTTCTAACCCTCTCTACTATAAGCTCTAATCTATTGTAGATTTCAAGTTTTTGCTAGTTATTCTTGCCATTTAGTAAGTCTCAGTCACTTCTAATTTAGAAGTGGGGTAACCAAACTTATGATTTCTTATAAATTTTATCCAATATGGGAGGCCAAGCCATGGTTCAATGATTGAGGGTGATGCCTTTCTTCCTGCAAGACATGGATTGAAATCCTGGAAGCAACCTCTTTGTTTTCGGGGATAAAGCTACGCATATTTACCCTCTCCACTCCAAATCCAATTTGGCGAGAGACTTGTGCATTAGGTCTCTGGTATAGGCCCTTTCTCGTGGTGAATCTCGTACAAATGAAAAAGGGATAAGAATGACAAACAAATGTGATTTAGTGTGACAATGTCACAAAACAATGCAATAATTTATCGTAATACTTGGTTAAAATTTGGTTTAGGAAGTATGGGAAATTGAAATTTTGTTCTGGTTCAGTTTGAAAGTCGAACACGAATTGAACTAAATCTTAATCTCAAGTGATTCACGACATTGTTGAATGATACCTGCAAGTTGTGTCAATATTGCAGTTTGGCTTGTCAACTCCTATACTAGATCTTTTTTTCAAGTTTGCTTTCTTTGAGCTAAAGCTTGTTTTTGCTGTTCATCATGGACTTCCATTTTGATCCCTCTTATATATTTAATTTTTTAGTTGGTACAGAGTTTAAGAATTTTTGTAATTTTTTGGTTATGATTAATAAGTTTTCTGACCTTGGTGGAAAAACATATAATTGACTGATTGGGGAAATCATAAATTGGAGTCTAGTTACATACAATAGTGATAACGACCAAACTCCCATTCATCCGAAAAAAAGAGATTATTCTTTCGAGTGTCGTATGAAGATATTTTTCAGGGATTAGACTGATATTAAAAAAGGAATCATGACTAATTATGTCTTATTTGCTTCCCCTTTTTTTTCCTTATCAATTTCTTGTTCTTTTTTTCCCTTTTTCTCACCCATTTTTTCCTTTTTGTTGTAGCGACATGCCCATATTGCGGTCATGGTGAAGCTGCTTTCAAAGAATTTCAGACTAGATCTGCTGATGAACCAGCAACTCTATTCTATCGATGCTTGAATGACAAATGTCAAAAACAATGGCGTGAAGATTGATTTCAACCTTGTGCCATATATTTTTCCATGTCCAAGGACAGAAAAGCTTTTCAAGCTGATTATAATTGACCTTATATTACAGCCAAGAGGTTTTGGATAGTTTTAAAAAATTTTGATGACAAATGCATAAGTGCTACATATCTTTTCTTCAGTTATTGCTATTATTATGATCATAGTCATGAACCTTTGTTTTAAGGATTGTAGAAGTAGATTGAAAAATTCCTCATGCATTTCATATAAAAGATTTGAAATTGCCAAATAACATAAAGTTAACATAAATAAATATTTTGTTATTCACTGTTGCATTATGCTCGGTATTTTGTATAATTTTTAAATTTGATTTTTGTATACACATGCCTTATGTCTTTATATAGTAGGAATTGGCTAAGGAAAAATTTGGTCAAACGAAGCAATTTGGTTTTAGCAATAAACTCCCAAAATTCAACCAGTAAAAGATTTTCTATATAATCTCTACTTTCTGTAAGGTACATCTACGATACCAAGTAACTGGTTTCTAAAAGTATTCTACAGTACAAGTACCTTAATAAAAATAGAAGATATTAATTTATTCAATATAAACATTATAATAAAATTAAAGTGCGTTAGTATAAAATTTTAATATCAAAACAAATTATATAAGGGATGTAAAACTCAACTTAAAAACTAAAGATATTAATTTATACAATATGAAAAAAAAAATCATAGTAAAACCTACAATATGTAACTAGTTTAACAAAATCTAAGCATGGTTTTAGTACTTCAAAAATTTCAATTTTTAGAATTCGACATCATCAATATGAAGGAGAAATAATTACTTTAGAAGTCGTATGAAATATTAAAGTACGTTTTGTTGGTCAAATATTGTATGAAATATTTATATATGTTTTTGCATCCACAACTTTGTCTTTCTCGTCCTAGCCAGGGTGTTTTTGTATGTTCACGTTTAGTTTGCAAAGCCTGATGTTTAAGTCAACAATATGTTATAGACAATAAATACCGCAATAATTGAATAGATGTCATACTTCGTGAAGAGTGCCTATTTATAATACTTAGATGGACACTTATCCATAATAAACATAGAATTGGTAGATATGGTTTTAGGGTTTTCTTTATCTTCTATTGGTTATCCATTATCATATTCATTAGGGTATTGTTGTTAGAATGGGTGGACAAAGTAATCTAATTTTCTTAGACTGAGCATATTAGTCCCCAGACTCAAGACCTTTTTAGTGGTCGAGAGTCTTCGATATAAAAACTGTTTATTTGACACCATTTGACAATTTTTATAAAGGTAAAATAGTTTTAACAAATTTAACTTTTGTATTTTTAAAGAATAACATTATTTTCACTAAAACATTTTTTTTTTATTGTATTAAATTAAATTGTTAATTATGTTTTCCGTGCCTCAACTATTGGTGGATTTTGGTTTTCGTCCCCCATCTAAAGGTTGATTTATTTCAGTTCCTGACGTTTTGAATTGCATGGAATTGGTCCCCAATTTTAAACTCCGTTAGTATTAATTGATACCTGGCAACGAATGATCATGTCAGGATTCCGTTTAAAGGTTTTTTTTTGACATTATTTTGCACGTTTTACTTATACATTAGTAATGGTTTAGGGCACGTGGTAATTAAAGAATATATCATGTAACCATTAGATGTAGGGTTCTGTTAAAATTAGAAAGGACTTTGTTGAGAACCCTATCGATTAAACTTGCGCTGGTGAACGAAGACAGAAATAGTGATTTCAATCCGTAATCCAAAGGTAGAAACTTCATTCATAGAGTGAAGAAGAAGTGGGTGTTCAGTGGTTTGATTTGATCGATGAAATCACTATTTCTGAAGTGAGGTTAGTTGTATTTTTAAAAATTTTTCTTTTGTTGAATGTTTGCTTTCTCTAGTTTGGTTGTTTTTAAAGTCCGATTGTGGTTGTATTGTTTGGTTTGTGTTTTTATTTGAAATGTAGGGCTGGAAATGGGGTTTGCGGTCGCGTTTCATCATATGGGTATGTTTGAAAGGAATAGTGGATTGAAATACGTTGGGGGTGAAATCCACGTTGTTAAAGGGATCAATCAAGATTTTTTGTCATTCTCTGAAGCATTAGGCATCGTGAAGGATTTTAAATACGTTGGAGATGTGAAACTTTGGTAGAAGGGTTCAAAACAGAAGCTGTTAAATAATCTAAGATTGTTGAGTGATGATAAGGAGGCATTAGCGTTGGCTAAGTATGCAAATGATAGGAATGAAGAGGTTGATATATATGTTCAACATGTTCCTTGTCAGCTCGAAGTGGTGTATTTTATTGCTGGTGCTGGAATGGATGAAGAAGTGGGTCAGGAAGAAGTGGAGGGGTGAAAATGATGTGGTTCGTGAGGCACCTGTAGGGGATGAGGCTGATATGGTTGGTGAGGCATAAGTGATGGGTGAGGCTAGAGTGGTGAGTGAGGCAGTGTGGAAGGTGAGGCTAGAGTGGGGAGTGAAAACAACTTATAGTGGTCAATTGTTGGTTGCAGTGGGCAGGGACCCAATGACCAATACTATCCATTGTTCTTTGCTACAGTTGAGAATGAATGCAAAGAGACCTGGAGGTGGTTCCTAACACTATTGCTAGAGGATATTGGAGATATTGAAAATCATCATTGGGTATTCATCTCAGATCAACAAAAGGTAATGCAAATACATGAACTTTTCCTTAATACAGTCATAATTAATTGATACTTTTGTTCTTATTTAGAACTATGCTTTTTTGTAGGGACTTTGTATTTTATGAAATTTTGAATGGGGGAGCACCGTTTCTGTTTGAGGCACCTGTATAGCAATTTCAAGAAGAAATTTGGTGGTGGGGTGGTCATCAGAGACCTTATGATGGGGGCAACAAAGACTACTTTCTACTTAGGCTAGGAAAAATATGGGCGAGTTAAGAAATATTAACCCTAAAGCATATAATTGGTTAGTTGTCATTCCTAGAAGTTCATGGTGTAAACATGCATTCAACATTTATCCTAGATGTGATGTTTTAATAATCTGTCTGAATCGTTCAATAGTACTATTTTATTGGCTAGAGATAAACCAATCATTAGTATGATGGAATGGATTAGATCATACACAATGAGTAGATTTGCTACACTTAGAGAAAAGTTGATTGCATATCTGGGTAATGTAATGCCTAAGCTCAAAAAAGGCTTGATAGGGAAGTGAAAAAAAGTGGGAATTGGCTTCCAGTATGGGCAGGGGGTTCTAAGTTTGAAGTCACGCAAGGGTTCACTATAGAAAAGTTTGTAGTTGATCTAAGTAAGCATAGTTGCACTTGTTATTTTTTGGATTTGGTGGGTGTTCCTTGTAGACATGTTATGGCTGTAATTAACTACAAGATAGAAAATTAACTTGAGGCATACGTTCATCCATACTATAAAAGAGATGCTTATCATACTTGCTATAGCCTAGAAATTACCCCAATAAATGGACAAAAACTTTGGCCCAAAAGCAACCAACCTAAACTACTCTCACCCATCTACAAAACACCACCTGGCAGGCCCAAAAAACTTAGAAGAAGGATAGCTGATGAACATGTTAGTCATTCCAAACTTTCAAAGAAAAATTTCATTAAGAAGTGTAGCAGGTGTAAGCAAATAGGACATAATATCAGAAGCTGTAGAAGGGGGATGATATCCAGAAAGGTAAGACATCATGTTCTTTACTTTTTAATGAATTTTCTTTTACAAAATACAAATTTGAAAGTTGAAAACATACTGAATTGACAGGGAAACACACAAAGGACTCCAATTGCCACTAGAGCTATCAACACTACTGGACCATTAAACCAAAGCTGTAGTAGAAGGAGATCCACACCTATAGTTGCAGCAAACATGAACTAAGGAGAAAAAGCACCAACAACACAGACAAGAAGCATGTCAACACAAGTATTGGGGTCTCAAGCAAGTAGTACTACAACTTGTGCACAAGCCACGTGAAAATGAATGAATAATCATACTTTCTTGTTGTTGTATTAAAGACATTTGTAATAGATTATGACTTCTATAACATTGGGCATAGTGATAGTGGGCCACTATTTTGTTTAGGAGCAGTCGTACTTCAATATTTTAGTTAAAGTTATGAACCACTTTCCTGCTTTGGACCACTTTTTGCATTATTGTATTCAATTTAAGGAAACACTTTTGCTATTTCTTTGGATCACTTGTTTTGCATTATTGATGAATGACGTTGGTGATGCACTGTTTGAGTGAAACACACATTTCTATTCCTTATTCACCATACATTGTATACCATTCTTTCAGTCAAAATTTTTCATTCAAAATTACTTTCTGATACTATGAAATTTGTGAAAAACAGGAGACCAAATCATAAAATAATTCATGGAATCCATTAATACCAAACCTTTTCCAAACTGAATTATTTCATTCACAGATTATCCACATAATTATCAGAACTGGTTACTTTTATACTGCCCTTAAAGTGCTTTACAAGCGAAATCAAAAATGTTATGGCAAATATCAGAAAGGTCATGGCAAATATTATATTATAATACTTTCCTATTCTTATATTCTGAGCCAATACAAAACACTTCCTCACAAAAGTTAGCTCACACAACATTAACCACCAATTTTAATACATAAGTAATCACTGCTGCAACTAGCCAGGACATAACTAATCACAATTAACCTTCAACAACACCATAACGACCAAAATAATTGTTGACACTCACGACAAAACAAATAAAAGTTGCAAAAATTTTCCAATTTTTTTCTCTTGTTGCAATTTCCTCTTCAGCTTCTCATTTTTCTTTATCAAGTCCATTATAACTTTGTCCTTTTCTAAACAACCTTTATCTTCTTCAACTATTTTTCCTCCACTGGATTCAAATTCAGATTCTTTCCCTTCAAATGTAGATTTTGACTCATTAACCCATTCGAAATAATAACAATGGGAATTGGACTGCACAAAAAAGGAAATCATTACAACGAAAACCAAATGAAGCTCGAGTAAAAGTGATGAAATTTGTCACTTACAGCCCAATTCCTACACCTCCAAAATAATCTGTCCTTGTTCTTCACAATACTTGCCTTTAGAAGCAACAATTTTTCCCCACACCCACACACTTAGGATGCTATCTCTGAAGAGGACGCACAACTTTGCCACATTTTCGAACCAATACTCCTTTGCGTACAATCCAATCCTTTGCTTCTGCTATTCATCACTGTAGAACGCTGAACAAAACTGAATTTTGTTGCCTAAGATTCGCTCACACCAACACGATCTGCAATCTCTCCGACCTTTCTAGTCCTGAAATTAAAATTTTAGGGTAACTAAAGAAAAACCTTTAAACGGGATCTTGACGTGGCCATCCGTTAGTCAAGTGTCAATTAAAACTAACGAAGTTTAAAATTAGGGATCAATTTCATGTAATTCAAAACGTCAAAAATTGAAATAGATCGACCTTTAGATGGGGGACTAAAACCAAAATCCTCTAATAGTTAAGGAACAAAAAACATAATTAACCCTAAATTAAATGATTTATCCGGAGTAATATAATACTATTTTCAGTAATTTTTTTTTTAACTCAGAAAAGTTAAATTCTCACCTACGGTGAGAATGTTCATACGAGAAACTTAGCTAAAAAACATTACCAGAAAACAAAGTTTTCTAGGAATGTCATTTTTTTAGGGTTAAATATGTTTTTGGTCCCTTAACTTTCAGTAAATTTTGAAATTAGTCCATTTTGAAACTTTGAACCAATTTTGTCCTTTATCTTTTGAAATACGTGAATTTAGTCCTTTTAATCAAATTTTGTCAAGTTTATTTGACATTTCAAGCGCCTTTCACAATAGTATTTGACTTAACATTAAAGCAAAAATGTGTCAAACAATATAAACAATTCAAATACAATCCTAAAATGTGTACGAAATATCAAATAAACCTAACAAAATTTGATTAAAAGGACTAAATCCTCGTATTCCGAAAGATGAAGGACTAAATTGG
>Ga0099822_1010849_pt1 | contig 11240 bp, 6 predicted proteins | sample CowpeawhiteBW_FD_76839 | JGI IMG/M metagenome (GOLD analysis project Ga0099822, IMG submission 76839) | Root nodule microbial communities of legume samples collected from California USA - Cow pea white BW | ecosystem: Host-associated > Plants > Roots > Nodule | place: USA: California | collected... | reverse complement strand
TATAATATATAAAAAAATATATATATATATATATATATATATATATATATATATATATATATATATATATATATATATATTATTAGTTTTATAAAAAAAAAAAAGAATGGTTTATGTGTATCGTAAGTACAACGATCATATTCTTTGCAATTAATTAGTTTATCGGTTAAGATTTTGTAATAATAATATTTTTTTTATAGTATTTTATATAACTATTATTACTTAGTTTAATGATCAACAAGTTAAATGATGTCTTTTAATTTATTGAATGAGTTTTTAACAGATTAAAAGATTTATATAAGTAATTTTAACTTGAACATTTTCAATCAGTTGATTTATTTTGTAATCGACTAATTTCATTTAAGTTAAGTGAAATCAACGATTGATTTGAAAATGAATCTGTTGAATTTCGTAACAATTTGACTATAAAAGCTGTATTTTTCGAAAGAGAGCTAAGAAGACCATTTTTGAGTGCAAAAATTTTCTTAATTCGTGGAACTCTTTCTCTCTCTTGTGATAATACAATGTGCAGTTGATCTTGAATCATTCTTGGAGCTTTTGCTTGGTGTTTTGAAACTTGGAGAAAGTGGTTTTGGTAGGTCGCATTTGTGCAAATTTTCCCAATTTTTCAGTTGACTGTTTTTGTGATTCATTCTATTGATTCTATCAGTAATGTATCTATTTAATGAAATCAATCGACTATCTCTGTTTTTGATCGATTGAAAGTGTCAATTCCAAGAGTGTTTGCATCCATACTTCGTGGTTGATTTGATTCAATTGAAAATTATTTTAAGCCTTTAAAAGTCAACATATTTTTTAACTAGCCAAATAAATCCCCCTTCTTAGCATTTCAACCATGTCAATACTTACAAGCTTGACCTTTGGTATAGGACAACTCGTTTTGACTTCAACCCGGACCAGCTTGACTTGACCTTCATCCCGACTAACTCGACTCGACCTCACCCTAGGCCGACTCAACTCGACTGTGCCCGGGTCAACTCAAATCGACCTTCAGTTTATGCAAAATTAGTTTGACCTTTAGTTTGTGCTGAATTAACTCGACCTTTGGTTTAACCAAATCGACACATACCGAAATGACTAAACCTTTAGCCCGAGAGGTTGGGATCAACTTTTGGTTCATGTCCATTTTGCTCGATCATTGGTCCAAGTTTAGTCGACTCGACCTTTGGATTTAACCAAAGGTCAAGTAAAGTCAGTTGGGGCTCATAGTTGAGTCGGGCTTGATGTCAAGATGACTCAGCCCGAGCTGAAGGTCAATATGAGCCGACCTTTTGGACATATGAACTTTTTTCATCTTCACCAATGTGGAACTCCACAACTTATGGAATTTCAATTTCTTTTTTCGTTTTTCTTGATAGAATTTTAAATTTTATTGTTTTAATTTTTTGAAATACTTTATTAAAAATTTTCAATTTCAATTTTCTTTTAATTTTTTCATCAAGTCATTGTACTTCAAATAATTTCAAATTCTCCAAATAAATAAATTATTCTTTTAAATTGATTCATCCAAACAGAGTTGTAGAGTTTACTAAACTCTAAATCTACTATCATTGACCATATCAATGGTCAGTTTAAATAATATTTACTAAGTGTGGTAACCGTAAGCTTTGGACAAATTATTTACCTCCGTATTACTATAATAAACCAATAATTTAACTAAATCATATATTTGATACATTGAAGTATTTTTAATAGAAGTAAACGTGGATATGTTTAACACTTTTAGTCCATAATCATTAATTTAAGTGGTTAATATATATGTTGATCTTTTAAAGTGAATGAATTAGTTGTTGATGTCATATATTTTGCTATCTTTAACTTTGTTTAATACGATTATCACATTTATGTATATTTCAACAATGCAAAGCAACACATATAATGGAAAAATAAAATAAGCAATTTCATTGTGTACCACCTTATTGCTGTTAACGGAATGGCCAATAAACTATTAAAAAATAACATATGATATGAAAATTAAAAATAAATCATACATACTAACCGTATCATATAAAATAATAAATATATTGCCTTACTTAATTACAATATAAAATTTATTTAATTATATAAATTCAAATGTTTTATTATATTAATCACTTCAACTAATATTTTTTAATTTAAACTAGTTATAATTAGTAGTTCTTCAACTTTTTAAAATAGAGTATGTTTAGAAGAATTTTATTTTTATTTAAATGTTATTTTCAGATTTCAAGACAGTAAAAATAATAATTAAATAAAAATCATTCATACACAAAAAATAATTAATTGTTATATTAATTATATTAAACGCTATTTTAAATCCTAATCCACAAATAATTATAACTTTTTATTAATAATAGAAATGATTTTAGTTTATAAAATTATATTTAAGTTATATAGTAAAATTAATTATTTTTAATTTTTAATTATACTAATTACTCTTTTATTGTATATATTTTTTATTTAATCTTATATATATATATATATATTTTCATTGGAATTTAAAAATAAAAAAGTTTAGTAACGTAAAAGAATATTAATTTTTGTTCTGCATAGGAAAACTTAAAAAGAAATAATAATAATAATAAAAAAATTGAATGATCTAAAAAGAAATAATATTTTTCTTACAAAAAGATTAAAACTAAATGAAGACATATTTAGTCGAGTTGAAAATATAATGAAATGAAACTCCAGAAATAAAAATAATTAAATAAAGAGAGAGAAAGGAAGCAAGAGTAAAAGTGACTCTCACCCGAGCCATGTTCTGAAGTCTTCTCTGCTTGTATGCAACGGCCACACACATTTTAGTCGCACTGCGCTCCTCCGCCTGAAACCAATTGTTGCAGGACAAAGATCCGGGTCGACCCGTCGTAGATCCGATCCAACAAACATGAATATTTTCAGGTTAGCTGGGGACATGACCCATTTGGCCAGCGTCCTCGTCCTCCTCCTCAAGATCCACACCATCAAGTCCTGCGCCGGTCGGTACCCACCCTCTCTCCCATCTCAACATTCTCCCTCTCTTTTTCTTCGTTTGAGGCCTCGTAGATTTCGAATAGAATAGTAGTTGTTGCTCAAAGGTGCGAAATTTTTATGTGGGGTTGTGTGATTTTGTGCTTTACTGTTATGTTTTTGTGGCATTGATTTTGGGGATGGGAATGTTCAGAATTCCTGTGGGTTGGCGAAGGAGTTTGGAGGTAAGGTTTTGAAGAGATGAGTGTGGGATTAGGAATGTTGTGTGTGGAATTATGTGATTCTTATAGTTCTCATTGTAATCTTAATAGAGGGTTGTCGTTGTTCCTTTGTCTTGTGGTACTTGGGCTGGTCTCACGTAATTGGCCGAATCAAGGTTCGAATCTATCATTTAGTGTCTGATAGTGTGTAGGATTGCCTTCAGAGAGGATATCTACCTTGGGACTTGGGCTAGTCCCCCCCAATGTGTGGAATTATGGTTTGAATCTTTGCCGACAGAAATGCTGATGATTGTGTCTCGAATAGGATTGTTTCCAAAGAAATATGTCTTTAGGGAAGCTAAGAAAAAAGTATGTGGACTTGGGCATTGCTTTCAAAGTCTCCTCTTGTGGTATGATAAATTTGATACAATAGTTTTAAGTTTACTGCTTCCCCTCATGTTGGATTCTTAGGTGTTTTGTATGATTGGGGGAGTTTGTGCTGCCTTGTTTTTTTAAGCCATATCTTTCTTCTCAATGCACAGAACTATTATACATATTTTATCGCGAGTAAGGAATCATCTTGCATTTTGTCCCCCTTCTTTGAAGCTAAGTAAAGAGTTGGGGGTCAATCATAGTTATCTGTCTGCTTGCTTGCTGTTTGTGTTTCTGTTGTGCTAAATAGAAATTAATAGGCTAAACCAATGCCTAACATGTGTAAAAATCTCCTTTTGTGCTGCATCAATATGTGTTTTTTCCCTCCTATGATTGTGTTTCGGTGCAAGAGAAGATCAGAAACTGGTTTATCCATTGCCAGTTGAAGGAGAAGGGAGTAAAAGTGAGCAAAAGACCTATTCATTAAAGCAATGTAGACCTACTTAAATGAACTGTATTTTCTCATTTTGCATATTCGGGCCATTGATCGACTGTGGTTTAGTATTAAAAATGCCTTTCTTATATCTTTTTTGACTCTGACTTTTGGTGCATCTGATTTGTGTGCAGGTGTCTCATTGAAGACTCAAGAACTCTATGCACTTGTTTTTGCTTGTCGCTACTTAGATATCTTTACTAATTACGTATCTCTCTATAATACTGTTATGAAGTTGATATTCTTGGGAAGCTCATTTTCTATAGTGTGGTACATGAGGTATCACAAGGTTGTTCGTAGATCATATGACAAAGATCAAGATACCTTTCGCCATTACTTTCTTGTATTGCCCTGCTTAGTATTGGCCCTATTAATCAATGAGAGATTCACATTTAAGGAGGTTAGTATGCATCTTCCGTTTCTATTTACATGTCCTTTAAACTGTTTTCAAGAGCTGATTGTCACCTTCGCATACTTTCTGAAAATACACTTATACATGGAATAGGTGATGTGGACATTTTCCCTTTATTTGGAAGCTGTTGCTATACTTCCTCAACTAGTACTTTTACAGAGAACTAGAAATATTGACAATTTGACTGGACAATATGTCTTTCTTCTTGGGTAAGATATTGTGCTCTATCCAATTTTGAACATTATTATATATTTCCATGAGTCCTTTGGTTCATGTTATTGCATTTGTGTTGGAAACGGAATAGCAGCTGTTATTTGCTTAAGGGATTTTCAGCTTTTGATCATTAAAATCAGTAACACTCTTAAATGTTGATTAATGTTGAGAGAATTGTATAGTATTTCATCTGATGTGTGGTACAATTTCCAAAACGTGCTTCTAACTCATGTAGATAGAGCTGATGCAGACAAACACAAGGAATAACGAAAATTTTGCAATAGTAAAATTCCTGGGCCAACTTGTCCATTGGCTTCATTATAAGCGTGCAATTAATTTTGTCTTCTATCGTGATCATGAGTTAAGACTTAGAAGTTGAATACCTGATAGAACTAAGTTCTTACTGGTGAATGTGGTCCCACAAATCTTGTCATTCGTTTCAGTGTTTCATCTCAGCTGTATATACCATGTGATGTGATATATGTTGAATCATTCTTTTGACTTGGTCAACTCATTTGCAATTTTTATGTTGAAGCCCGATAATCATAAGATTAATATTTATGTTCTTGTCTGGTTAAATGCAGTGCATACAGAGGACTATACATTCTCAACTGGATCTATCGCTACTTTACTGAGCCCCACTTTGTCCATTGGATAAGTATGACCCTCTTAGTTTTGTTTTATGCTTACTACTGCGTTTTGCTTGTGAACTTATTATAATTATTAACTAACTACTCTTCAATATTCAGTTCGATACTATGTCCTGTAGTACCTTTTCATTGCCCAGTATTTGAAATTCTCAATACTTGAGATGCATTTGTAGCGTTGTTCTTTGATGTTCATTTCCTTGTCGTACAAAAAACTATAAAAGAATCTAGGTTGTGCAAGCCTTTTAAAATATTTATCATACCCATTGTTGCATGGAATCCATTATTGAAGAACTTTTACTTTGGTCATTTCTATCAAAAAATATTATCTCCTATGTGTGTGTGGTTTTATAAATAACAATTTTCATGAGGTAGGTTTCTGTTGCTCCACATCTTTGAAGCATTGATTTGGTGCATCCCCTTATTGCTTCTGATGTTCAAGCAACATCTTCAATGTTTTAGATAATGTTCAATATTGATACTTCTGATTCATCATATAGGGGTAATCAATCAGTGCAGTTTTTGATACTACTTATTTTTCTGAAAGGAATGGAAATTAGAAGCTTAGATTATTGGCCATTTATTTGTACTTAGGTTATAAACAAGAAGATGAAAAAGTTATGACATTTCTTTTTACTTTTCCCCTTGTTGGACAAAAGTAGTGATTGTCTTTACAATTATTCAATATTCATTACACACAACCTTTTCACCAGAAATTTAACACGTAAACACAGCTATGGACGTAGGTTTAATTGCTTGCCATGACTTGTTGCAACACAGAACATGAGAAAAACATTGTCCTGATAACACCATATAATTTTTTAGACAAAGCAATAAGCAAGTCTCTCCCTCTTGTCAAACACTAAACCTTGCCCCCACAAAAGAAAGATAAAAGGGGTTACCAGAAAATTACTCTATATTCTAAAGTGATCCTGAATCCTTTTAATGCCTTTTTGCAGCATGGATTTCTGGCCTTGTTCAAACACTGCTCTATGCTGATTTCTTCTATTACTATTTCCAAAGGTTAATTGACCTACTTTTCAGTTCCATTTATTTATTTATTTATGTTAAATTCCTTTTTTACCTTAGTTTAAAGCATTTTAAAATTGTGCCTTGCAGCTGGAAGAACAACCAAAAGCTTCATTTGCCAGCGTGAGTGTATTCTTCTGTTCTTGAAAAACAAGGGCCTATATGGACAATTAACAGTGAGAATCCACATATTTGTCTGGACAGTGGTTTCTGATTTACAATTCCCTATTTGTTCGTTCTTGCCACCTCAAAATACTACTGTACTTATTACTAGGAAGATTATATAGACAAAAGGGCATCAAAAGGCATCAAATTGTTGACTGTAATTTGCAATTTTAACTTGGAAAGGTATTTAGATCTAGATTGTGGCACATTGCATATTTTGATATTTTCCTCCTCCCTTTCTTCGTTTAACTGCGTAGTAGTAATAAAGACAAAGATCTTTCTTGGATAAACACTTTTCAATTTGCTTTCATTGTAGATATGGTATAGGTAATTGTGGTGGAAGCCTTGTGTTAATAATTATCTGAAATTATTGGAGAATTTGACAGTTATTTGAAACTTCGAAATCCATTTTCCGGAACATTCTCTACGGACACAGATAAAAGATAGTTAAAATTGAAATGCCTCTCTCTCTGCTCCTCTTTACGTGTCATTTAAGGATGTTTTGTCGGAATAAAAAGATACAATAAATTTCTTTATTTTAATAAAATAGTTGTATAGTCATCTGTTTTCTCTATTTAACCCAATAAAAGCATGTGGTAATTCAAATTTTAAAAACCTTTTTGTCCCAAGGTTTTATATTTGAAAACTTGACAGAACATTCTCGTTTTCTTCAAATTAATTGATTCACTAATCTGTACCGAATTACGGAAGTATCTCTATAAAGAAACTTCAAGAGATAAAGGTTTACAGAAATTGTAAATGAAGTGGGAAAAAATATTACATAAATATTTTATAGTTGTTCACTTTCATCTTGAAATTAGGTTAAGTCTTTTACAATCAACTATCGATCGGCGGATTCAACAAATTACAAGATTGTATTACATATACATTTTGATAAACTCGATATCAAATGACACTCAAACGCTATCAGAGAAATTTGGATGCAAGAAGAGGAGGGAAACACAAGAACCAACTGATTCTTTTAACAAAATTATAAGAAAACGTCAAAGACAAAACCTGAAGAAGCTTGGACCTCATATTAGATCCTTCATTGATTAGAGAAATGAAGTTATTGTTGAAAAAACTTGTTTTTAATCATAAAAAATTCTAGCTCAACATTCTTTCATGTAAACTTAAACTTAAATTATTTCGGTCTTTTTAGCATTTTGAAATCTCTGTCATATCTTTTAGTATTTAGGTTGTATTACAAATTATGTAAAAGTCATTTTCTATGTGTAAGAACTTTCTTTTTTATAAAAATCGTAATTAGTTACACTGATTATGTGATTTGTTACAAATTTTCCAAATCTTCTTTAAGCTTACTTGATCGATTATTCTATATGTATAAGACCACATGGATTCTCACTTAGTTCATTATACCTTATATAATTTTATATAATTGATTATCTCAATTGCAATCTATTATAATACTATAATAAAGAATATCACTTTTGACTTAATTCATTTTTACTATTTAATTAATTAGGATTCAAAAATGGATTATTGGACATTTGATCTTTGTATCTTATTTCCCCATTTGTAATTTGTTATGAAATTTGTGAAATCTAGTGTTTCAAATAACAAATTTCCATTATACACAAGAAATTGAAGTTGTAATTGATTACATTTAAAATAATTGATCAAGTAAGCTTAAAATAGGTCTTCTAAAAGTTTAGAAATTACTGCCTAATTGATTATCTTGACATTTAATTGATTACAACAAATATTAATTCTTAGCATGCAATATTCTTGTCGGAGATTTAAAATATGAAACCAAACTTATATACGAGTGTTCTTTTATGTTTTAGGATTGGAGTTTGATTTCCACAATGACATTCTCATATTCCAAATTATAACTAAAAGAAGTTATCCTAATCATTTAGGAGTCTTAAATTTAAATTCATAATAGTCTGTTATAAGAAGAATATGTTTTACTTATAGATTTTTATGTAAAGACTTCACTTATATATTATTTAACAGTTTTCGTAGTTGTGTGAGTGAAGGAGTAATGCCCCTTCTAGACAAGGTTTGTAGAAAAGGTTATGTTTCCATGGTGGAATGGAAATTATACTCGAAGAGAGGGATATGATATTTCAATATAGAATCTGGACACTCTCATGACAAACATTCTTAGAACCCATACCAGGTCTCGTCAGGCCCATGTCCACTTGAAGCCAGACACTTGATCTCGGGTTCCCTCCTTCGTCTGGCTTTTTCTCTTTTCCTCTCTTTTCCTTTTTTCTGTATATAAGAAGGCCTACCCCTCTCGCTGTAACACAATTGTAATAAACTTTTCACTGAGATTTTCCATCAATAAGAGCCTCCTTCTTTCATTCTCCTCCTTGCCTTGTGCTTCGTGCTTTCTATTCTTTGTGTTGTTTCATCTCTTTGCAGGCTTCAACCATGATGGGTCATGAATTCTAACATGGTATCAGAGCTCTTCAATTGAAGAGCTTTGTTGCGCCTGGTTCACTCTTATTCTTGATCTTTTTCTTGATATATCTTTGTGTTTTCTTTCCCTTTCTTTTGGGTCTTTCGTTTTCTTTCATCATGGTTAAGGAAGAAAAAACACCTTTAACAAGTGATAGTTAGTTGTACTTACTTCCTGGATAAAATCCAGCAGTTTCTCTCATGTCTCCAATTTTTGATTCAAACAATTATCACTCTTGGAACAAATCTATGCTTACGGCCTTAAGTGCGAAAAATAAGTTGTAGTTCGTAAATGGATCTGTCACTGCACCAGAGAACGATGATCCTCTACATGACGCACAGACAAGATGTAACAACATGGTTGTGTCTTGGTTGGTTCATTCCATCTCACCACAAACAAGGCCAGATTCTTTCAAGGTGATCTTTTACGTATTTTTGATTTGCAATTTGATGTTGCTCAATTGAAACAAGGAAACCAAAATGTTAGTGAGTACTTTACCAAGTTAAGAGTAATTTGGGATGAAATTGAGAATTTTAGTCTTGACCCAACATATAGCTGCAAGAAGGTTTCAGAATTGGTGGCACAAAGAAAACTAGAGGACCATGCCATGAGGTTCTTGAGAGGTTTAAATGATCAATATAGTTGTTATGAAAAGATTAAAAGAAATAGATTAAGAGAAAAAGAAGACACACAAATTTACGTGGTTCAGTCATTGTGACCTACGTCCACGGGGCAGTTCAAGAGTTTCTTATTTTTGAATAATAATAGAGATATATGATACAGATGCCTTTTAGCCTTATAAAAGGTTAAAAAGTAACAACCCTTTTAAACCTCATTACAACCCATAACTATATCATAAATATATGAAGTAAGGGAGATAAAGGGACAACGTAACATTCAAGGCATCTTAACAATTCTCCACCTTGACTTGAATTTTCCCAAGTCACCAGTAACCAAGAACAACTCTCCTGCCTCTTCACCCCAAAAGGTCTCAAGCTATACGAACATTCACCAAGTCCAAGCTATGCTTAAACTTGGCAAAAGACAAAGGCTTAGTCAACATATCTGCGGGATTGTCTACGGTGGACATCTTCTCTATGGAGAACGATTTGTTTTCAATTAGATTGGGTATGAAATTCAACCTGACATCAATATACTTTGATCTTTCGTGATAAACTAGATTTTTAGCCAAGCACAATGCACTTTGACTATCAATATAAAGTATACGCCTTTGCACATGCAAACCCAAGCTATCAATAAGACATTGCAACCATATACCTTCTTTGACTCCTTCTGTCAAAGACATGTATTCCGCTTCAGTGGTAGACAAAGCAACAGCAGGCTTAAGTGTTGCTTTCCAACTAATACACAACCATAAAGAGTAAAGATATAACATGTCAAAGATATTCTTTTCACAATATGTCCACCATAATCAGAATCTGCATAACCAATAAGACCACACTCAATATCATTGGAACCATAAACCAAGCATATATAGTACCTTTTAAATATCGCATAATCCACTTCACAACCTCCTAGTGATCTTTCCTAGGATTACCTATAAATTTACTAAACACACTCACATCATGAGCCAAATCTGGTCTTGTACAAACCATGGCATACATCAAGCTCCCAACAACACTCAAGTAAGGAACCTTATTCATATCATCCTTCTCTTCATCAGTACTAGGAAGAGTGCTAGCATCAAGTTTAAAATGTGCTGCCAAAGGAGTACTAACAAGCTTAGAATTCTCCATTTGAAAAGACTGCAACAACTTTTCAATGTATTTCTTCTGAGATACATAAAGTAGACCTGCATTCCTGTCTCTCCAAATCTCCATTCCTAAAATCTTCTTGGTTACACCCAAATCCTTCATCTCAAACTCACTACTTAACATAGCTTTAAGAGCATTAATATCAGTCTTGCTCTTAGTTGCAATTAACATGTCATCCACATATAGTAACAAATATATATAGGAACCATCTTGCAAATTCCTAATATAAACACAATTATCAAACTCATTTCGAACAAAATTATAGGAAACCATAAAAGCATCAAACATCTTGTACCACTTCCTCGGGCTCTGTTTTAAACCATACAAGGACTTTTTCAGCAAACACACATGGTTCTCTTTTCCAACCTCAAGGAATCCATCTAGCTGCAACATATAAATTTGCTCATCTGAATTCCCATGCAAGAATGCAGTTTTCACATCAAGTTGCTCTAACTCCATATCCAAAGCGCTCACCATGGCCAACAAAACTCGAATAGTCTTATGTTTTACCACAGGTGAAAACACTTCATGGT
>Ga0099822_1010846_pt1 | contig 11241 bp, 6 predicted proteins | sample CowpeawhiteBW_FD_76839 | JGI IMG/M metagenome (GOLD analysis project Ga0099822, IMG submission 76839) | Root nodule microbial communities of legume samples collected from California USA - Cow pea white BW | ecosystem: Host-associated > Plants > Roots > Nodule | place: USA: California | collected... | reverse complement strand
TACGTTGCAATGAGAAAAGAGAGACCATACAAACAATTGTAAGTATTACTGAAACAGTAAGTTTTTGTATATAATTACTCTAATTATTTTATCTGTCTAATTTTGTTACTTGCTTTTGTACTCTACCTACTTGGTTTTATGTTATTTTTCTTTTCTTTCCTATGTGTCAGAGAAACGTATCTCTATTTTCTCGAGTTTTTGTTTGAAGAAAAGGATCGTTTTCTTTTGGAAGGAAGCTCATTAACTTTGAAAAGAAAAAGAAAAAGTACATTGCGTTGGTTTCCTTTTTCAACATTTAACTTTTTGTTTTCAAGAAAAGAAAGAAAAAAATTGCGTGCATCGAAGTTCCTGAACGTTTTCATGCAAAAATTCCTTTTATTTACTTTTTAAAATAATCGTTAGTGCATGCTAGATTACAATCTCAAAGTTCCAGGAAGTAAGAACCAAACAGAATATGATTCTCTGAGCATATGCCATCTTTATATCTTGTTCAAAAGGTAAGGTAACCTTTTTATAATCTTACCTTTTCTTCTTTGTGGTACGATAACAGTGTTTGTGCACTAATCTATTATTCCATCCATTTTGTATCCAAGGTAAAAAAGATATTATGCTGTCTATGGAGAAATCCATCTTTAGAAAATAAAACAAATTATATTTTTTGCAACATTCTTTTTTTATATGAAGGAAAAATGATAGATATAATATTGGTATGTGACAGTATGGAATTTTCTTTTTTGAAAACTATTATTTAAACTCTTCACCTCTGAGTTTATATTTGATGGGTATAAAATCTTAATTTCTTTATCAACTGCAAAAGAATTTCATATATCTTAGAAAAAGTTACATGGAACAAATTTATGAATGTTTTTTTATCCTTCCCAACGAAGGGAATTCAACTTTGTTTATGTTAATTTATGAAATAGTATATATTAGGATTGCATACATCAGCAGCACATGCATATTGGAGGATGCCCGATTAAATGAATTGTTTTTTGTTATTCAAGAAGAATTTAGTTTAACCATCCCTGTATTATTAAAATTTATTTGTTGAGTTTATTATATTTTTATTCTATAAGATTATGATATATCCACATATATATGCAATTGATATCTTCGAAATTTGAGACAAGAGTTGTGATGCCTTCCTGCATTTCCACACTTTGTTCATTTGAGAAGTAAAATAGAAAGAGAATAAAAAATAAATAAATTGAAATTATTGAATATTTAATAAAAAAAAGTGAATAAAAACTTGTTCAAAGTTATTTGAATTTATAAAATACTTAAAATTTAACTATAATCGTATTAAAACTAATAAAGAACCTTCAGAAAATCAATACCCGTTGATTTACATAATTTGATCACGTCAATCAGCTTCCTCGTACTTTAACCAAAGCAAAATTCATTGACTTTTTAAAAATTTACATTAGCAACCTAGGAGATACAGAGAGAAGGAGTAAAAAACAAAGGACACGGAAACCTCTGCAAGAAATCATGAGTTTTTTACAGAACAAAGGTGTGAGGCCCTCGCTGTTTTCATGGTTTCACAATGGGACCCACCGCCACGGCTTCCACGGATGAGGGATCCATGCCGTAGCCACAGCAACGGGCTTCTAATTCATCACGTGAATCCTTTCCCATGTGGGCCCCACACTTTCCCTTCCAAACGACGCCGTCCCTTATGTATACACGCCGCCAACCATAACGGTTAACGTTTCATGCACCAACCACTCCACTATGTTCCTCTCTATCTCCTTCACCAACCCTTCTTCTTCCTCTTCTTCCCTCATCTCCTCCATCTCTACCAACCCATCAATGTCCTCCAAAACCTCGCACTTCGCACGTGGCAAACTCCGAACCCTCTCCCACACCGTCTCCAACAGCCTCCCTCTGAAACGCTTCGGCCTAACCAGAATCTCCGACAGCAACTCGTCCACCAAATCGAACAGCAATCTACGGTTGCAGCGCGGACCCAGCCCGTGTTTCCGCTCAAAGACGCAATCTTTGTTGTCTTCAAGGAAAGAGACAAAGGAATGGGATGTTGGGTAGCGCTCCAGACTGTGAAAGAGTGAAGGGTCCAAAGGGTGGGTGGGAGAGAACCACTGAAAATGGAGGTGGGGTATACGCGTGGTGGCGTTGCTGTGGGACCCCGTGGTACGGGACAAGATGGTCGTCACGTAGTGAAACTCTGGTCCTTCGTGGAGTGCGGCGGAGGAGATGGTGGTGAAGGCGCCGTGAGATTTGTCGTGATCGCAGGTTGTTGGTCCTCGGGGTGCGGGTGGTCGTGGCGCTTCTTCTCTGTACGTCTGGCGCGAACAACTAAATAACTGTGTGTTGCGTTTTGCATCTCGACAATCATCATCATCACTCACCCGTGTCTGTGTTTTTTACCGTATGACACAAGCAAGAGTTAAACCGAATGCTCAGAAAACAGGGGCCAAAAAAGATCAATACAACAAATTTGAAACATTTTTCTTTTCTTGTGTTTTATGTTCTCAAAATAGATATTTTTTATGGAAATGAAATTATTAGTAAATTACTATTTCAATAAATGAAAAACTTTTATATTTTCAGTTTTTTATAAAGAAACCTCTAATTTTAAACGACATCAAAATTTTCATAAATTAAAAATTTTCTCAATATCAATATATATATATATATATATATATATATAAAGTTAAGAAAAAAAGAGAGTTTGATATTATTTGAAAGATCTGTTTTATATTGTAGGACTAGTATGCAAATGCAATTTAAAAGAAAAAATATGGGAAGGAAAAAAAAAAGGAAAAAGTGAACTAAAGTGTGTGTTTTATAAGAATATGTATATAGAGATGGAGTTTATGGGAAGTCGAGGATATTCTAAAGAAACAAGATTATAAATGTAAGCTGGCTGTGTAATTGTACAGTGATGATTAAATTAAAAGTAATGATCATTTTAAAAATTTAATTATAACTATTTAAATATTATACAAGTTATATTATTAAATTTCTGACTTGAGAAGTTGTTGATTAAATATAATATTCATGTAAAGAAACTCAACAATAATGTATTGTTTCTTTTTTTACGAGAATAATGTATTGGTGTTTGTAATGAGAAAAGATAATAGAGAAAGAAAGACTTGTAATTTATAAAATTTATTTAACGGGTACCTGTTTTTGAGGAGAAAGACCTATCTTGACAGGGAGAAGATTTGGAACCGTGTTGTGACCATTAAAAAGATCGCTTGAAAGTGGACGAGTTCTCTTCTTTTTGGTTTTGATGCCATTGAAATTAGTGACTAATGGGTAACGAATAATAAATGGCTCTTCTTGCTTGTTTCTAATTGATGTTTGTGGAGGCTTGTTGACTCTCCTACTCGACTTTCCAAAGGTTGTTTTTTTGCATTTTGTGACTGCTTTTTGGTTCTGCAACTCTTTCCTGGCCAATGTTTGAGGCTTTGGCTGTGAAGAAACTTCTGAAAGCTCAGTTTCAATGTTGATCGCATGTGGAGGTGATGGTGGTTTTAGCACTGAGTGTGTGCTTTGATTTTTTGGAGTTGTGCTTGGTTTTTGTTTGGTGTCAGTAAATCTGCTGAGCCTTGGGGAGTAAGATGAGTTTGAAAGTTTTCCTGGGCTGGATTCATTCACTGGAGTTTTTGAAGTTTTCTTGAATGAGATTTTGGTTACACATTCCTCTTCTCCATGGTCTCTGTTTTTGATAGTGTTGGTGATGTCGCGACCAACCTTTCTGCTCACACTTTCTCTAACCTGTCTGGCAATTTGCTTGGCATAGTGACTCGGACTCCTGCTATTGTTCTCATCATATTTTCCCTTTGAAAAAGAAAACCGAGGAACCTCAAAATCCTCATAAGAAACTGTGTTCTCCTTGTTGATTTGGAGAGAGAGTCTATGCTCAACATCCGATTTTCTTGCAGAGGACATTTTAGGAATCCCAGGCAAGAAGTCACTTCCAGTGCTGTTTCTATGTTTGATTATTTTGATATGTTGTCGTGGTCTATAAAGGTTTGGAGTGGAAAGGCACGGGGAAGAAGGGGAATGTGTATCAGGAAGAAGATCGAGACCCATTAACCTCGCAACCAAAGTTGGTGTCTTGGTCCCTGGAGAGACACTGATTTCTGACGAAAGATCACTAATTTCTGTTTTTGATCTTGTGCTCCCTCTTGTTCTGATCTGAATGTTCTTCTGGTTTTCAAAAATCATTAAACAAGTTAAGTGATTAAACCATCATTATTCTCATCAAACAAACAAACAAACCCACTAAAAACATATGTGAAAGCGAAACACATAAAAATTGGTGAAAAGTTGAAGGTGATGTGAAACTTGTGAAAAGGTGCATGCCAATTAACTTACAGGTATTTTGAAATTTGCTTCTTTTGAGATTGATGACACTGTAGTACCATCTTCTGACTCCAAGCTATGCCTTGGTCCTTCAGCTCCTGAAATATACAAAACCATGAATTATCCATAGTTCCCCAGAATAAGTTGATTTAGGAGTATAAAGAAATTATTTTATGTTGTAGTAAAGAGGTAATTTTAGAGCAAAAGGGTGTTTGAGAGTTGGAGAAAAGTAAGTAAAGTAAAGTGTACCTTTAGGGAGAGTGTGGTGTTCTCGGGTGCGAGACTTGAAAGAGGATGGTTGGTGGTTAATGGAAAAGTGAAATGGATGAAAATCGAAGGCCTGAAAGAGTGCACAGATGCAACCAGAAGGGATTTCCGTTTGAGCTTCTCCACCCCTCTTGGAGGACCTTCCACCCCAATGCCACTCCTTGCCCATAATTCGTAAACTTACGTCTTCGCTCAAGTCTCAAAGTAAGAAAGATGATTCGTTTCAAAGTGACAAAATCAGAATAAAAAAGACATATATAAAAGGAACCAGCCTGCGGTGTATTAGTTTAAGGTATTGGAAAAATAATCTAAAATGGGTGATGATATATATATATATTTATGCAAATGCAGGTGAAGAAGCGAGAAAAACGGATCCGTTTTGAAGCATAAAACGGTCACATTTGATGAAAGGAATTAAAGTACAGTTGAAGATGTGTATTTTGGAATTTGCGAGTACCAAAAAGATGCAGAAACTACCGAGAGATGCAAATCCATTTCTCTAAAGCTTTAGGACCAAACGAGACAAGTCAAAAGCGATACCTGGTTTATTGCACACTTTCATGCTGTCGTAATCTTGAGGGGAAAGACATTTTTTATGTTTAGCTTCGTCTTTCATCTCTATATGTTCACCAAGCCCACGTTTCTACCTTGGATTTCGTTCTGTCAAAAACATGCCTTTTTCTCCTCACATTTCACCTTACAGTCATATAATTTCCAGAAAATCAATTTTTTTAACAGGAAAGAGAAAAACAAAAGAATAAAAATAGTCTACGTAAGGTGTAATTAAAAATTCTTGAACGTAAATTATTTTTACACCCCTTTCATATTACTCTTCATTATCTTTCACTTTCTTTTTTTCTTAAAGAATATAAAAATTATTTTGTGTTAACATCATTTTATCTTTATAAAAATTGTTAAATAATAATAAAATAGTGTCAAATATCTTTTTTTTCAAATAATACTACCCATAATTTCGAATGGTATGCAACAGAAATGGATGCACGCGAAGCAAATCATAGGAGAACGTGCATTAGCGAGAGGGCAGTTAAATGTCAATTTCAACTACATTATCAACCAAGTAAAAGTTTAAATTCAATGCACGTTAATGGTACTGAAGTAAACTAAACTTTATTTGAAGAATAAATATCAAAAGTACTTTAAAAGACTATGTAAACTTTTTTTTAAATCCGAAAGGATTAATTTAAAATATTTCAACTGTCTTATATCAAAGTACATTTTTAAATAAAGTACAAAATTTCGTTTTGGAATATTCAAATTTACAGTAGAAACTGTTAGTACAGTTTTAAATGCCTTTAGAGAAAACTGAAATCTCAATTTATACATACATCTAAAAAAAATCATCGTACACGAAAATTTGACAATTTCAGGAATAAACATATCCCTCTTATACAATAGCATGATTATCTAAGGGGCGGAGGGTCATGGCACCCAAATACTTTTGATTGTTTTAAAAATCATGTATATCTTCTTAAAATTTTTGAAAACTTTTACATTATAAGTAGTATATTTTGAAAAATGAAAATTATATTGTATATTTTTTATTTCTTTTATAAAGCGTGACATTTAATATTAATATATAATAAAATATAAAATCAAATATAATAAAAGAATGAAAGTATTTAGGTTTAATATTTTTTTTTGTCTATGTTTTTGTTTGAAAATATCAAATTATGACTGAAAATTTAGAAGAAATTGAGACTAAAAGAGCTGGAGGACAATTTTTTTAAAATAGAAATCAAAAGATTAATTAAATCAAATATTTATTAAGATATTTTTTATTTTCTTTTTTATTGTCTTTTTAGTTTTTTACACAATTGTACTCGTCTCTCACTCTCATGTATTTTTTTTTTAAGAAAACAGAGAATTAGACACAAACTTAATTTTTATTTTTCATTTGTTTTCTTTCTCTTTAAAAAAAAAAAAAACCCTCTTCGTGTTTCACCTAATAATGAAATATTAGTTTAATAGTTATTAATATTATTTTTATTTTATAAACCTTTGAATATTTCTTTTTAAAATATAGAAAAAATAAAAAAAATTATTTATTTTTACATGACTGATTATTAATTACGACTTTATTAATATATTTTTCTTTCTAATAGATAAGTCTCTCAATTTTTTAATTATATAAGTGCATTAATAAAAAATAAAATAATATGCTCATTTACTAAAAAAGGAACTATTAATGAAAATGAAAATAAAATATATTTTACTTCACATTTTTAACATTTTACTAGTGATTAAATCTGATAATTTAACTGTTCAATTAAAAGAATAACTTTTTAAAACATGACATGAATAATCTAATATATTAATTAAAGAATTATATTATTTGTTCTTTTAACTTTATACTGATCATTCAATCTAATAATGAAAGATAATATTACTTTAGTCCACCTAAAAATTATTTTCAAGATCTGTTGTCACCGACGAAATAACTCAAACAATTCCGTGCCACGACTTTGGTGTGTACAGTGTAATATGATAATTGGTTTATCATTTGAAATATTTGAAACAACGAGACAAAAAAATTGTAACTCCCGCTTGTTCTAAAGCGTGGTGTGAGAATTCCGGAGTAAAAAGCAAATACAGTATCTCCAACAATCCTCTATTATCTACATTGTTCTTTGGGGGCATCCAAACAATTTGTTTGCAGTCAAGCCTTAAACAAAATTCACACCAACCCATATTTGTCCCATTCTGTCCCAACTTTGGAAATATCAGTTTAGAAATATGCAAACATCTGCCTTCAACTTATTCTCATAATAATTAAATTATAGGAATAATCCATTTATACAGTTAAACTTTTGTGTGTTATCGTGGAAGAAATTATTAATATTATCAGCGGATCTTACCGATATTTTTGGTAGTTAAAAAATTTACTCAAATGTATATTTAATTATTACCAATAATATGATAAAATTGAATACATCAGTTGGTATAACAGTAATTACAAAATAAAAAAATCACATATATAAATGGTGATCCTTCTTTCTTCAAATTCTTGAATCATAAAAAATTCAATCAAAACTAAAAATTTTAATTATGTTTTATATAAATGATCATATTGTAGACAATAAATTCATCTTCGATTGAAGAGAAAAATCTTTATGTTGTAATTGTAAAATGTGACATCCCATTTTTAATATAATTTTTCTAATAAATGATGCATCATATAGTTATAATATAAAAAGAACACACGACAAGAAGTATATAGGTATCAATCATTACAGTCATCCATATCCATAATATACGAGAAGGAAAACCAAAATACAACACAATGCCATGAACAAAATCTAAATATGAAACAATTTAACAAAAGGTTGCTCACAGAGCAATTGAATTTCAATTAAAAGAAAGATTCTTCAAAATAGGCTCAATAGTGAGCCAAATCCAACACACAGCTAAACTACATTGCAACATCCCCATCTACATGATGACCACCAGGGATTTCCACATCTACTCAAAAAAAAAATGGTGATCATTGCAAAAAGGAAAAAGTCATACAAAAAATACAACACAGAAAAAGAGTAAGCTAGAGATAAAAATATATTTTTATCATATAAATGTGCAGGTCATTCCTTAAGCAGATTATAAATACATAAATCAGTAAGCATATAAGGCATGTAATGGCAAATAATGCAAGACCTTTGACTCAATTATCCAGATTATGCGCTTAATATAGAATTCTAAGGAAGTATACACCTACGTTGATTTCTAAACTCTGCAAAGTCTCGCCACAAGGGGTTATCTCCCAATCAATTACAAGATTAATCCCAATATGTCTCAGGCTTAAACTCCTCCAAAGACTAGGATCTCCTGACACTCTTACCATATAATCACTCTACTCTACTTGAGTGTGAGTGATTATTAGAGTTCAAAATACATTCCTTATCTAGACATCTCCTGTATCAAGGCATACACTAACCACACCATCACTAAGAATTTCCCTTAAAACTCTTTTATCATCACATTCCACATGTTATATCAGAATAATTATCATCTCAAACTAAAGACATCAAGTACAGGTCAAAAAATGCCACATCATTCATGCATAGTTTCATACATCATATTTTTAATATTAACTCAGTCAATCACAAGTTAAAAGAATTAAAATTTTGTAGCAATTCTTGCTTAAGCTAGATTGAGCTAAGATTCGAACAAAGAAAGTAAAATTCTGCTATTCTTGCTTAAGCTAAAAATTCCTGCTTAAGTTGGACTGATGTCGCTTAAGCTAGACTGAAAAAAATCCAAAACAACAAAACTAAAAAAAAAAACATAACCTCGAACATCAAAAAAAAAATTTTAAGCACGATTCAAGACCAAAAACATGCATGATACTTAAAAAAAGTTTTAAAGTCATAGTTTCCTTTACCTTAACAAATGCTGAACTAGTTAAAACCAAGACCAAATAGAAGAGCAAAAATAGACGTTTATAGCTTAAAGACTTGGAAATAAGAATACGAAAGACATAGTCAGTTCCTTACCCACAAAATGGGCTAGGACTGGAACCGAAAAGAAACGAAATAGAAAAGGGTTTTGAGTTTGACTTACGCAAAGGGACGAACTGTTCAGCTAGTTCGAAGGAGGATCTTGCTCAAGTCCTAGCTCAGCTTCTTAAAAGAGAGAATAAGTGGTGAGATGTTTCACCTTTGGGAGACAGAATAAGAGTTAGTGGCTAGAAATGAGGTTCTAGAGACCCCCAATGGGCTGACTATGGGCCTTTAACCAATAAACCTGGGCTCATTTACTTGAAACACAAAAAAAAAATGGAGTTTACATAAAACTAGTTATAATAAGATGAATTAAACGATCAATTAAGTCAAACGTCATTAACTTTCCTCTTTATGTCAAAGTTTGGCATGCTTGATCAAATCAGTTATGACAAAATACTTATTACATTATTTTTTTTTCTATATTCATAAAAATGAATATACAAAAAACATGAGATAAAAAGTAATGATAATTATTAAACTAATATTTCACTATTAAATGACAAAAAAAAATTATTCAAAAATGAAAGAAAAATGAAAACAAAAATAATAAGTCATTTTTTTTTCTAGAAAAAAAAACACGGTAAAAGGGAGATCACTACAATATCACAATATCTAATAAACTTAAAAGACATCATAAGAGAATAATAAATATCTTAGTAGATTTTTTATTTTTTATTATATTTGATTTTATATTTTATTATTTATTAAAATTTAATATTTTGCTTTATAAAAAATATAAAAAAAACTTATTTTAATTTCTATAGATTCTTAATAAACCATATATAATTAAAAAAGTTTTTCTGATATATAATTTTAAAAAATTTTAAAAATTAAGGTGGAACCAATGGCTTCCCCCTTCTAAGGTCCGCGCCCCCTTAGTCATGACATATCTTAAATATATAACATAAGTAACATCAACATGTGTATCGGTTGACCCAAAATCTTAAATATTTAACAAAAATAACATCATAATTCGAACATGTGTATCAGTTGACCCAAAATTTAGTTCATAAATACTATAAAATTACACAAAGAAGAAATGGCGGTAGGGTAGATTTTTGTTCTATTCCCAATGGGGTAGGAGGGAGCATCGAAATTTTATCCCCACAACGATAAGAATGTGGTAAGTTTTTTATGGTTAAACAGCATAGCATAGCCTTATAATTTGATGATGGGAGAGTATACAGTGAAAAAGAATAAAGAGACGAGAATCGTGCAGAAATAGGTCTGCTGTTGTAGGAAGTACCAAGTAAGTGGTGGGACAAGAACAAGACAAGGGCTTCAATTTTAATATCATCAAATTTTTGGTTGAAAAGAAATTAACTCAAAATTTCTACTCTGCTTTGTTGCTATTAAGATGGTCTGCGTCTGAATTGGGACTCAGTGTCAGGCTGCACCTGCACCTGCAACCATCATGCTCTAATTGCAACAACACAGTCCTTCTACAATCACTTATTTTATGATGCTACCACTTTTTCTACAAACACACTCACTCTCTACAAATTCTAACTTATTTCACCTATCATATGATGTTATCATTACCTTCATACACCACAATTCAATGCACCCTTCTCTCCTTTTCCTTCGCATTTCATGTTTTTAGTTTTTACTCTTTCAAACTTTACCGGTGTAATAACTCCCACTACAAAAAATTGTGTAAGTTGTATAAAAACAGTTACAATAATTGAAAATACTGTGCTACAACATCTCTGTGTAAATTTTTAAAAACGTCTCCGAACTTATCCCTCTAGTCATAATATATCAACATTTTCATCTTCAACTTAGTATATGGAAAAGTGTTTTAAGTAATTTATGTTTCATTTCCACATTACTCTCAGTGAGAGGGGGAGAGGAGTCACATGTGATCCCTAAACAATATTATTGGGTCTAACGAACTCTTCAACAATAATGATTGTCGGGGAACGTAATGTAAGTTTTATTAATCAAACATTATCTGAAAATTTGAATACTTTGGCAACTGCAAAACAATACGTGGTGCTGTCCTGAAGTATGGTTGCTTAAATTAGGTAACGAAATGAACATTTCGTACACATTTATAAGTTGCAGCATATAACTGAAACAGAAGAAAATGAGATTTAGCATGTGTGGTGTTGCAATTTGT
>Ga0099822_1010839_pt1 | contig 11245 bp, 3 predicted proteins | sample CowpeawhiteBW_FD_76839 | JGI IMG/M metagenome (GOLD analysis project Ga0099822, IMG submission 76839) | Root nodule microbial communities of legume samples collected from California USA - Cow pea white BW | ecosystem: Host-associated > Plants > Roots > Nodule | place: USA: California | collected... | reverse complement strand
TTTTTTTATTATTTTTTTATTTTTTTATTATTTTTTTTTAATTAATATTTAAAATTTATAAATTTTTTTATTTTTTTTTTTTTTTTTTTTTTGTGTGTAAAATATATCAAGTGTGAAGTTTAACATTCTTCCATTCTTCCATAAGATGACATATTCACAAATAACATATTTACGTTATATTTTTTTGGGGTTTTGTTATATAATTTAAATTAGTTTTTATTATATATTGTTTGTATACATAAAAACGTTTCAATATTTAGTAATATTTTAGCTTTACATAAGTCTACCCCTCAGTATTTTAGGTTATGTTTAATTACTTATTTTTTCCACATTATTTTTTGTTAAAAAGTTAGAGATAGGACTTTTTCCTTTTTAACAAGTTCCAAATTTTAAAAAATTGAGCGGTCTATGTGATTTTAATTAGTATTAAAAATATAGTTAAAGATATATTATGTCGTAGTTTTTTTTTCTCTAAAATATTTTTTTTTCACGTTTTAAATTTTTTTGACACGTCACACTAACATATTTTTGTTATTTTTTTTTAGGTTTTGTTACATAATGTAAAGTAGTTTTTATTATATATCGTATATATACATAAAATCGTTTCAATATTAAGTAATATTTTAGTTTTTTATAAGTCTACCTGTATTTTAGGTTACGTTTAATTACTTATTTTTGTCCACATTTTTTGTTAAAAAGTTGAAGATAGGAATTTATTTTTTATTTTTCAACAAGTTCCAATTTTTTAAAAAATTGAGTCCATTATATCTTTTCAATCAGTATTACAAAAATAGTTATAGACATATTATATCGTAATTTGTTTTTTCAAAAGATCTTGTTGGTTCATGTGTCAAGTTCCGTAACGTGACACGTAATACTAACAATAACTTACATGTTCAATCTTAACGGATTTAAGTTACTTTTTTATGTTTTTTTATATAGTTATATAATATAAAGTAGTTTTTATTATACAATGTATTTATACAGAAAATCGTTTCAATATTTAGTAATAATTTAGTTTTTTATAAGTCTATCTTTTAGTGTTTTAATTTATGTTTAATTATTTGTTTTGTCCACAATATTTGTTAAAAGATTGGAGCTAGGACTTTATTTTCTTTTTCAACCAATTCCAAATTTTAAAAAATTGAGTGCATCCGGTTTTGTTGATTAGTATTAAAAATATAGTTAAAGACATGTGACTTCGTAGTTTTGTTTTTTTTTTAGATATATTTTTTGGTTCATGTATCAAGTTTCGCAGGGTAACACGTAATAAAACAATGACACATTTACATCATCATTTCTTGATTTTGTTATATAATATGAAATAGTTTTGTATTGTATATTGTATATATACAGAATACCGTTTCAATATTTAGTAGTATTTTAGCTTTTTATAAGTCCACATTTTGGTCTTTTAGTTTATATTTAATTGCTTATTTTGTCCCTATTTTTTTTGTTAAAAGGTTAAAGATAAGACTTTATTTATTTTCTTAACAAGTTCCAAATTTTAAAAAAGTGAGTCTATAATATCTTCTTAATTAGTATTACAAAAATATAATTAAAGATTATCGTGTTGTAAAATATTTTTTTTTCATGTGTCAGGTTTTGTAAAGTAACACATGATATTAACGATAATCTTCTTCAATCAAATGACACATTCCTTATCCCATATCCATTTTTCAGAAAAAAAATTATTCTCATTCTCTCCCCAAACGCAACGGACATCATGTCTCATAAAATAAATTTCATAAATCTTTTTGAACATATTTTTCAAGCTTCAGAACGCCTAATACAAAACATTAAAAATGCATCAATTCAAAATATAAATATATAATTCAGAAAATAGTTTTGGATTCCATTTTTCTCTGTTTTGAACATATCCCCAAAGTCAAAAGTATATATTTCTTATTAGACATTTTGGAGAGCTATTACAAAATTTATAGTTTAGACTTTCTTCTTTCACTATCGGAATACATGTTATAGAACATAAATATTTTTTTTTCTTTTTTATTACACTTGGCATTTGATTTTATCACATCTATTATGGATTAAGTCTATGACATATATAAGATGAATTTGACATGTTTCTAAATATAGACTATATTAATATGAATTATATTTTATCTTCTAATATAATACATAATAAATGTATATACAATAAAATTATAGCGATCTTTTTCCAATAAAAAAGATAAATATAGTTACTGTATAATTATCTTGATGCCGTGAAGTTATCAATATATAGTAATGTTGTATGTTATACTCAAACTGACTGGTTAGAATGGACGGTGATAATTACTTTTAATCCTGAATTTGTCATTGTGATGTTAAAGTCGTATATATAGAACAAATGGATAAAAAAGAGAGTATATTGTTAAGTTATGAAAGAGATAATAAGGACAATTGTGACTAAAGTAATTAAGTCTCCATATACCACCTTTCAATAGTTGACAAGGCAACATATCCCTTTAGTAAGTAGCAAAGTGTTAATTAACTCTATGGGCTAATTAAGGATAATCTCTTTTTTACTTTGATTGTAATTATTTACCAATACACAAAATAAAAATACTAATGTTTTTGTATTAGTATAAATATTATATTTTATATCGGTTATTTTTTACCTATTATAGTATTTAGTTAAATTTTAACGATAAAAAAGTGAATAACATATTACATCAGTTAATCATTGATATAAAATATATTTTTATTACATTGGCTAACTATACAACTCAATGTGAAATCATTGTAAAAATAACACAAAAATTGATTCCAATTACATCGATTCTTGAAATAATTGATATTACATGTGGTATATGGACATATAACATTAGTTCCTAGTAATAACTGATGTAGTATGTCATATGAGAGAGATACTACATTGGTTATTGCTGAGAATCGATGTTATATGTTCATCAAACCACATATAACTAGAAATAACAAATAAATTTGCCTTTGTAGGTATTGTCCGAATTCGTCTCTGTTTTGACAGAGAATCCCCGCATTAACTGGGTATATGAGTATAAGTATGAGAAATCCTCAACTTTTTCAATTGGTATTGGATATGAGGATGTACATATCCCCGCCATAATACATGTCCCCGTAATATCTCCGCCCTCATTTAAATTATTAAAATATTCACAATTAATTAAGTAACTATATATATATATATATATACTTTCTATTTTTTATTTATTCTAATTATTTGGATTGTCATGAAACTCATTCATATCTCTAATATATTTTTCATCTTATATAACCTTTATGTTAAAATGATGTATGTTAATTAAAAAAAATTTATGTCTCACATTTGAATATTTCTATTATTTTTTAATAATTTTATTTATTATATATTTTCCTTTCACATGAGAATGTTTAATACTATCAATTTAAGTATTTAATAGTATAAACATTTCATTTACTAGGTAATATTAAAAAAATATATTATTTACTTATTATTATTCATTTTTGTTTCATTTGAATAACTCTTTTGTTTCGCTAAAATAATTTTCATTCTTTCTCAACCATTGAGTATATATGTTGATATTTGAAAAATTTGCTTAGATCTCTAAAGTATTTTTGATCTTATCATGCCCTTAATTATACATTTGTTTTTCTTTGTGCGATTTCTTTCACTACTGTCTCAAATTGTTTCTAAGACACACATTTGTAATTTTTTTAATATTTTTATTTGCTGTTTATTTTCATCTTGTAAAATATTATTTCAATATATTTTATCTAATTATTTTCTAACTCATTATCAATCATAATGTAATTTTTTCACTATAATTGTATAAATAACTTTTATTTACTACAATATAAAAATTTAATGTAATTGTCGTGAATATTTTTTTATAACATCGAACATAAATTGGAGTTCAAAAGATACAAGATCTATGTCAAAAAATTTATTATTATGTTTATTATTTGTTCTTTGCGTCATTTTGATAAAGTGATGTATTATAACTTTTATTAGTTTATAAAAAGGAGATTCATTACAATTTTAAAAAATTGAAGTAAACAAACATTTAAAATATACTTTAATTTGAATATTTGTTTTCCTTTTATATTTTTTTAAAAATATTTTTAAATTGATTCTCATGAAATTTTATTTGGTATTCTAATCTAAAATATAAACAATTATAATTTATTTCAAAGTATTTGATATCAAAGAAACAATTCTCCTCTTAATATTGAATATTTGATAATATTATATTTCCTTTACCATAATTTTTTATTATTTTATAAAAATGAATTAAAATTATTATTGAAGTAGTAAGAAAACGGGTATGGGTATAGGTACGAGATTATACCCATTACCCGGTAAGGATGGAAATGAGACAAAAGTTTGATATCCATTGAATTTGGATATGAGAATGAAGGTGAATTTTTTCTACAAGAATTTGTATGGGATAACGAAACCTGTCCCGCGTCCTCCCGTTGTCATTCCTACGTATAACATAATTAATTAATATAACAAATGTTATATGTGGGTTTTTTTAAAATATAATATACATTTTTACATAAATTTCAACATGTAATTAATCAAAAATCCAGATTAGACAGAAAAACATTATATAGTGCTCACAAACACCAAAAATTGTTCAAAAAAATATATTATAACTAACATATTAATTAACAAAATAGAAACAAGACCAAAGATCTATAATTACAAAACCACTGAAGCACAATACCAAACATCTAAACAATGACTAAATTCCACATGAACTAAAACACAATACCAAACAACTACCCAATGTCTAAATATCACTAAAGACAATATGAATATGTTAGATGTTTCTCATTCTTAAAAAAGAATTTGGCCCACTCCTTACGGATTTATTCAATTATGTTAGTGTTCAATATGTTCTCATCTTGGAATATCTAAAATACAAAAGAAATATTATTTTTAATAATAGCATATGGAACATAAGTAATTAATTTTTATGTGTCTATTTAAATCGACTTAATACATGCTCCCAAGAGTCAACAATATAAATATGAACTATTGCCTACATTCAATGCATGACATAATAAACAGGTTCATAATTTTCATGTTGCCTATTGCACTAAAATATAATATTTGAAAAGTTAATTGATTTGAAAAGTAAAACATAAATATTTGAATAGTTTGATTTAAGTACTAAATATCTTAGGATAAATCCAACACATATTGTGTGATGATAAAATGGATTTACTGTGTAAGACATACATTAATAATATTAAAAAGAAATGTCATTATTAGTGATTTAATAAATCACATGAAGTAAAATAACATTGCACATTGGAATTATGTCATACCCTTTTACCACAACTTTTAGGTAAACACTCGCTTTTTATCTAATGAACAACTTTTAGGTAATTTTTTAACATATAATTTTGCAAGAGTTTAGTGATGAAATATGCCTTCAAGCTCGCTCTATTGTTACAGAATTATCATATTCGGAAAGGATAATTATTTGATGTTGGGAGGTAAAAGTTTTGAGATGACGATTCTACTTTATAATTGGGTTTGCTCCAGATTATCGTACAATGATTTGATCCTCCCTCTTCCAACCTTAATGTAATCTCAACAAACAACCATGGTATCATCACAGTTTACAACGAAATTTGGCTAAAACAAAGTTAAAAAGTGGTAAAGAAACAAAGCGTTAAAGTTATTTTTAATTAGTCCAATTTTTAAATAAAATTAAATGATTTCTTCTTTTGTTTTATACTAAGCATCATAATTAAGGCTTTGGTTTCTACGTGAGAGTCCAAATTGTCTCCACAAATTTCGATCGTTAGCCTAATTACATGAAAGAGACATTGTTTTTGTTGGAAGTTCCATACAGTAAATCTACTGTATATAACTTAAATGTAAGTTATACGTTTAAGGTGTTATTTATAAATGGATACAAACTTGAATCTTCTTAACCGTTTGAATTGAGAAAATGAGAGAAAATGAGAAGTACTATTGAGGCACACGTTTTTAAAGTAAAAGGTTATACAGAATGTGGGGAGCAATAAATATGGCGATGAAAACAGAAATGTTAACCACATGCATGGATTTGTTTGTGATGAAATTAAGATAAAAGCATAATTTGGATGATTGGTTTGTGAAAGATGAAAGAAAACTTGTGTTGTGCGTACCAATCTGGCCCTCATTTATGGGCATTGCTCGCGGAGAGACTACAGGCAACTTGTGACAGATGAGGTCCCAGGCATGCATGGGAACTAATTAACACTATGTCTGCCGTTGTTCTACCACCAAAGGGAATTTATGTGAAACTCTGTGGGACCACAATTATATCAAATGAGTAATGTTTAACAACCCCCTTCAACTAATTATTTTTTTTTCCTTACTTCTATCTATCTCTTTTTCTTTTTCCCTTTTCTAAAATGCCTCAACCATCTGCATATCAATTTCTGCTCCAATACCACTATACCTGCTTCAAATCATAATAATAACTTTCCGCTCTATGTATCCAAGAAACTAGACAAGGAACAACCATATTATGAATTCCTTTACAACATGTTAGTGCCATTAAGTAGATGGTTACGATGTATCAACATCGTTATACTGTTGCTTTCTCCGTAATCTGTTCCTATTTCTCATGTTTACATGTCTACACTTTTAGTATCCAACATTACACACTACTGTTTTTCCTTAAATATCGCCAGTGAATTAGTTTTGGGGAATTCTCATTTTAAATTCTGGAGAAAGAAAGCACAAAATGAGAAGATAAAAGGAAATAAAGGAAATGCTGCGTGAATGATGTATATACTTTCATGCGAGCTTCCTTTTTATGGATTTACGCCGAAAGACTGTGTCTTTTTTAACCAACTCCACTTACAGGTATCTCTGCCTTTGAATGTGGAAGAAAGTGGTGACCTGTTTCATGGATATTCATGAATGCAGGCTTTGCACATATAAAGCCTATCACAAACCCAATTTTCTTCCAATGCAAAATCCCTAACACAACACACCAACCACACTTTTTTTTGAAAAGTATTTGAATTTGAAATGCATGTGATTGGTAGCAGACCCAACCCAACTATCTATCCTGTGAGTTCATAAATATGAAAACCTTGAAGCTAAACTCAACATCTTGCCTCACTGCATCTTCTCTGATAAATATTAGTAATTCAAAATATGGCTTTATCCAATTGGTTTGGTTTGCTCACAATTTAATGTGCCCTCTTCCCATTCGTTGTTGGGTTGTTGGCAAATTTAATGCCACTATATTTAAGGCTCTGCATTTGTGTCTCTGCCTAGGTCCCTCCTGTCTCATCCATTAAATTTTAAGAATCTCACAGGACAACACACTTACTCCTATGCCTCCTTCATCACTTTCTATTTTTCTTTTCTTCATACCCCCCACTCACGTTAATCACTACTTCTTATGCCCTTTTCCTTCTTCTTTATCTCTGTTCTTTCTGCTCACTCATGCATATGCACGTTCAGCTTAAGTTACCGTGTGGGGTGTAAGTTTTCTTTCTAACTCAGATACATGTTTCATTAACGAGTTTAAGGTTGTTTTGTTTCTTCAGACAGAAAGTGCAGCAACTTGATGACTCTCTACGATATTGGTGTCTCAAACATATAATTAAGGGCCTGAGATATTGGTACGGTTCAATCAGAAGGCAGTGCTTTATGATTCTAAAGCTCTCTTTGTTTGATTGAGCCGTGCCAATATCACATGTAACTCTCACCCTCGCTTCAACCAATCGGCATGCACCACAATATCCAAGCTTTTTTCACTTCCTTCTGTCCGGTATTCTTCTCTAATTCAAATTCAGTTTTCATCTTACTATCTCAGATGATCACTAATTAATGGTATGTTAAGGTCAATACGAGGTGAAATTCTAATTTTAGTTAAATAACAATACAGAAAACAGTTAAAGAAGTGTGGCTATGTTTTATCTTTTGTGTGTATTGTATGCAGATGAAGGTAAGCAAAAAGTGAATACCAGTAGCTGATGTTTTTTGTTTTCGCAGATGTCTCGGGATCTTGTAACTTGGTGTAGGAAGCAACCATGGTTCGATCATAATCCATCTTAAGGATGTTTTTTGAACATGTCTGAGAAGTAATGAATTTGTTGCAGTGGGATGAGAAAAAAATGAAATTGGTAAGGTAGCTGGAATTGGTTTTGATATTGCTCTTTTCTTTTTTTTGGGTGGTAGGGACTTAATTAACGTGACCAAGATAAATCTATCTTTCACGTTTAGTTTGCTTCTATTTAAAGATTCATCTCTTTTTTGACAATCTAGTATTATAGTAGGTGTGTCTAGGTGACAAGATCCGAGCTTTCTCTTCCTTTTATTATTATTATCAAAGCACTTTCCAGGTAATATATGTTTTTGGAAATATTTCTCTATCAGAAGCTTCCTTAATTAAAACTATTGTAATTTGGTGCTCCAAAATACATCACTTTATAACTGATTTTGTTTCTTACTATGATAAATATTCTAGTTTCACTTATGCAAAACACACAACTTCAATAATAATAAAAAAAAATACTAGCATTACATTTTCTAACATTTTATTTTCTCTTTAAATTCATGTTTTTTTTTTTTAATTCAGTAGTTTGACTCGTTGAAAGAAGAACAAGACTTTCACATTTAATGAGATCCATGTAAAATTCAAGTGCATAAGGGAAGGTGCGTAACATGAGTTCAAAATGTAAAAGAAAAAATTACTGTGTGGAAAATGTTTCTTATTTAGTTTAATTAATTGTGTTTACAATATTTTTGTGGTGATACTTTTAAACTTCATTTTCTTTTACTAAAGAAGTTATTTAACATGGATATGTTTTTTTCTTTTTTACTTTTATAATAACTATTTTACATACATATTACAAATTTTTTTAATTAGTTGACAGAGTAAACTTTTTTACTATTGATGTGTCTATAATCTAATGTTTTTCTTCGACATTTTACTTAGAGTTGACAAAAATGAGTCAACTTCATCTCCTAACTCATCTGAATCCAAACCGAAAAAGGTCTACAAGATCAACCGGTCCACTTTAAAAAGCCCATGTTTTAAAAGTATAAAATAAGAATAGTGAATGGTTATTTTAAATTGTTTTTTTCTTTTGGGGTTTAACATAAGTTTTTCTTCTTCTTTTTTAGAAAAAGTGAATTTAGATCTTAAAACATATTTTTATTGAGTACATATATCAAATTATTTAATACATATTGAATTTGAAAAATTATTGACTTTAAACATTACATAACTTAATGTAAGGCTTTTGTACTGTGAAAAATATTTCTTTTTTGTTTTCTATTTTTAAATTTAAAAATTGTGTAATTCTGAACATTGGTTGTGTATAAAAAAACTTTTTTATTTTATTTTTTAAAACACCTTTTTTTCTGAACTGATCAATGTAATTGTAAATTTTATTTTAACTAATTTATCATTTTAAAAAAATAATTACTAACTATTTATACTGTTAAAATTTTAATATATTTATTGAGAAAAAAATATGAATAAATGTTAAATGATGTAATAATAAATTAAAAATATTAAATAAAGTGATGTTCTTGAACACTAATTTGGGAACACCATTAATTTTTTCACTTTTTTTGTCCTAAATAGTAGTTGTTGAATTAAAATAATAAAATTATATAAATATTTCTTAAAGTTTATCAATTTAAGAGTATGAGGCTAGTCTGGTACAAAACTGGTGATAGATAACATACTTTTCCTTTTCCCAAAGCACACTCAACTGTGGGCTACTCCCCTATAAGCCTTCTCTCAAAAAAAGATGGGTTAGTCATAGCTATGGCTTGTGGATCAAATTCACATACCTACTTTTCATCTTATCTTTTTTTGATTAAAAAAATAAATAAAATCAAATGAACTGTATTTTGTAATTACAAGTAAAATAAAAAATAAAATTAGTGAAAGCAAATATTTACTTTTTTTATTCTTATTATTGTATTTTTTTTAATATATAGAGTAAGTACTTTAGTATCTAACAATAATTATTAGCTTATGAGAAAAGATTTTGGGTTCTTCTACGTACAGATAATTGGATAAGGTTGAGTACTGAGAGTTTTATAATATATTTAAATAATTAAAACCTCCTCTGTCAATTAGTTCGAGATTTGATTTGTGGTAATGTTATTTTGAATACAACATAAGTTATATATTAAGAGGAAAATCTTCCTTTAATGTCTCAAATGTTTGTGATAATGTTTCTAGCAATGAATAATTTATATTAATACTATAACTAACAAAATTATTGTGGCTAAAAAAAAAATTAGTAGTTAGGTCATTCTAATTTTGTTGGTACTATTAGTGAGATTAAATGTGCTACGAAGGTTCTTTATGTTTGGCTTGATTGATGGTGTAAGAAGAGATTAGCCTAAGGTTCCATCTTGAACTGTCTGTGTGATGATAAAAGGCACAAGTCTTGTCATTGGGTCTAAATATGTAGGAAATGAGAACATGAGAGAGTAACAATATGAAAAGCTAAACAAGGAAATATGGAGATAATGCAAGTTGTGCTGTATAAAGGACCCATTAATTGAAACATACATGAAGCATTCCTTAGAGATTCATTAAATCTATTGGACAAATACTCAAATAATGGCTCAAAAAGAGTTTTTTTTTTCAAGAAGTGTTAGACCGATGAAAAACAGGACCTTCAAGGTGTATGATATATTGCCACACTCAGCCATATCATAAAATTTTTAAGCCACCGGAAAGTCATGAAATTTATTCTCACCCAAACATTGCAAAAGGTTTGCAACCTTCAAAATAGTACCAAAAAACAAAGATGCTCTTAAATACTAGAAGGTTATGTGAAAATGACTAAAGCATTGTCCCTGTGTCCATCAACTAATAAGGTTTCTGCATGTTTGTGTTTTCTTTGAAAACATATAAGTGTTCAAACACTAGTTCCGTTTCTTGCAAAGACTTTTGTGTGTGTTTGCTCGAACAAGGGTGGTAGTGCTAGAGAATTGATACTTGAGGTTAAGTGTGTAACTAGCTTGAAGAGGTAACATAAGATTCATTGATTTAATTCTAACTAACAACAGATAAAAAAGACATAACATTTCATTAGAATGTAAATGTTTTAACTCTAATATATAGAATGTCTTAAATGCAAATGGTTCAGATGAAAATTTGTGAGGAGGGTTTTTTTTTTTTTTTTTGGTTGGGAATGGGGATTTTGGTTTAAGTTTTTTTTTTTTAAAACTTGGGGGGGTAACTTTGTGGTTTTGTATTTTCTTAAAGTGTTAAAACAGTAAAACAAA
>Ga0099822_1010837_pt1 | contig 11246 bp, 9 predicted proteins | sample CowpeawhiteBW_FD_76839 | JGI IMG/M metagenome (GOLD analysis project Ga0099822, IMG submission 76839) | Root nodule microbial communities of legume samples collected from California USA - Cow pea white BW | ecosystem: Host-associated > Plants > Roots > Nodule | place: USA: California | collected... | reverse complement strand
TATATATATATAATTTAAGTATATGACTGTACGTATGGTTATTATACATATTATTGTACAAAATTCAAGCGTACAAAATTCCTAATTTTGTTTAACAGAATTATCTTATAAGGATGATAAATGGTTGTACATAAGAGTTGAGAAGTTATTTATTTTCAGGGACTACTATTTTATCACATTGGTTTGTGGTTTGTGTGAAATTTGTCAACGATAAAGACTAAAATAAGATTATACTTACTTTATTATTCTTTGAAATCAAATAGAGAAAAAAATGTTTAAGGTGAGAGTCGAATGAGGTTTTTAGCTTAGAGTGTTGTTCACACTCTCATATGTATTCAGAACAATGCAACTCTCGTGAAGTTATAGTAACTAAGTAATGACATGTGCAAAATCTTAGGTACTAGTCAAGCTAGTCAGTACATCAGTCCTTGAGCTTGTTAGTAATGATATTTCTTGAATGATTTTTGAAGATTTGACAACTTAAATATTGAAGATAGATTGTTTGAGATTGTTTGCAAATAACTAAGTTATAAGTTTTATAGTATTGTCCTCTTTTATTTAAAACTTATCATTTTTAAATCTTCTCTAAATTACTTTGTGTACCTGATCAATACTATTTTAGTGCGGAACCAGACGATCTCAAGAACCCTCTGTGTCGAACCTCCTCCTGTTCCTCCCTGGACTCCTCGTGGATCTCCCTGCCATCTGCACTCCGGGGGCGGGCTACCTGCAGGCACTCCGACACTCAAGTCAGAAAATGATTCGATATGAGGTGTAATTGGTTTAGTGAGAAAAGCATAAATTTACGTGTTCACTAGGCCTTAATTTATACTAATTTCTTAATGGACTTGTTATTATTATTTGCGGGCCGGTTGTATTCGAGGATCAATTCTTTTCCTTTCCGACTGAGGTTGTACGCATCGGTTCTTTCCTTATTGACTGAGATTGTTCGTCTGTGCCTTTGTTAAAGATCAACCCTTTCCATGTTGAGATTTGTTCGTCTGTACTTTTGTCAAAGATCAACTCTTTCCTTTTTGGGGTTTGGCCGTCTATACTTCTGAAATATCAACTCCTTCCTTTTTGGAGTTTGCCCGTCTGTACTTTGCCAAATATCAACTCATTCCTTTTTGGATGAGATTGTGCGCTGCTCATCTGTACCTCTGCCATAATCCCATATTCTATTTGTCACATCATTGGGTTGGGATGTACACGACCAAAAGGGGTCGGGATATATCCGACCATCACACTTATTGGGCCTGCTGTGTTATGTTGGAGAAAAGGTGAAAAGCAGATACTCCAGTGACTAGGCCAATACGAATGTGCCTCGTACTTGGATCGGGATGATCCCATTTCTGTCTTATTAGGCCGGGATGTACCCGGCCATACACCAACACCTTGTGTATTTATTTATGTATGGTACGGTTATTTGTTTGTCGTGATAATGTTAATTTCTTTGATTTAAAAGTAAGATCATTAATTAGTTTTGTCCGAGCAAAGCTTATGGTACGATGTATTAAGTTTTGGTATCAACCATTATCTTTTTTGAAATATTTTGTAGGGTTTATTAGTAGAGGGATGAATGTACAATACATATAACATGTAAAGTTATTGAAACATAACTCTCTTCCACTAAAAGAGCCAAAATTAGTTGAAAAAAAAACTAATTACACTAAAAAATGTAAATAAAATTATTTGACAATTAATATTTGTATTATATTTATTATTTATTAAGTCGTTGTTTTAAATTACAATCCTATTTATTTTAAAAGGAACCTTTTCCTTACTATTAAAGAAATCATTAACTTCTCTTTAATGATATAAACCTGAATATATAAGAATTCAGCTCACATTTATTCTTATAAATACGCCAACTTGACATATACGTATGTATTATACATCACACTTATCTAAACTTTTTCACTGAATTTAGCACCAGAATACTTACAGATACCTTACACAGTTCCACCATAGCATGTGCAGTTGATACTGAACACCACCAGGGTCCAGATTCATTTTCTCATTATTTTGAAAAAAGTCGCAATATTTAATTTGGGAGAGTTAATTTTATGAAAATAAATTAAAAATACATGTTTTTAGCATTCTTTTTATAACACCACATAGCAGACAAAAACAACTAAAAATAGGATAATGCTTTTTGTAACGACTAAGAAAAGACACACTTAACTATCGTTGTTCGGTTTCCCAACCATGTGTCAACAAAGAGAAGCAAAGAGAGAAAGACGTAGGAAACGTGTAAGAGAGTGAGTCAGGTGAAAGCAGAAAGGAACACGCAGCCTCAAGTGTTGTGAACGTGTCTTGCATGCAAATTGGTCACATATGTGTCACTCTTTTCCTACGTGATCGGGTACTTAGAAAGAGTCTCTTGTATAATAATAATCTGTGAAAAGAAAGAAACACCATTTTTATTAGCTAAGATTGAAAGATGACACAAGTTGTTAAGCCACATGAACCAAAGACACAGGCGTTTACCCTTTTGAGTGGTCATTCCATACCAGCTGTTGGATTGGGGACATGGAAGTCTGGTTCAGAGGCAGTCAATTCTGTGTTCACTGCCATTGTTGATGTAGTTGCACTGCCCTGCTTTCACTCATGTTTGTTTATTCATTTTCTGGGACATTGGTTTTGGGTGTGCGATGTCATCATTGTACATTGATGAATGAATAAAGCCTTAGGGTATGTTGCACTTTTCACATACTATAAAAAAGCAGAGATTTTTGTGGAACAAAATTTCAGATTTTAAGACCATTTCTTAACTTCAATACCCCTTCAGAGATTTTACATCTCTTTGAGGATCTCCAGTTTCTGACTTTGTTGCTTTTTTTTACCCCACATTAAGAAGTCCAAAAGAAACAAAAAGACCATTTATATTTTAGAAAGATTAAAAACATTTTTTTTTGTTTTTGTGGTACTGGAAAAATATTTAACAAGAAAAAGAAACTCAAGTTAGTTTTTGCCTTTTTGTGGAGCTGTGTCTGATATGATCCAACTTTGTCTGCAGGCTGGTTACAGACACATAGACACTGCTTCGCAGTATGGAGTTCAAAAAGAAGTATGATTGTGTTTCCTAGTAGTTTATTTTGATTTAGATCACCATTTTATACATACTTGTTCAAAATATCTATCAACTTATAGGTTGGAGAAGCACTCCAAGCAGCCATGAAAGCAGGAGTGGAAAGGAAGGATCTATTTGTCACCTCCAAACTATGGTAATATAATCAAATAGATGTAGGTCATGCAAATACAAAATCTTTGGATGATTCTTCTAAATTCATTTGAGTATCGTTCTTTAAACATTTTAAAGAAACTCTCATGGTGAATTTTCATACATACTAGGTGCACTGACTTAACCCCTGAAAGGGTTAGACCTGCTCTCAACAATACCCTTCAAGAACTCCAACTTGACTACCTTGATCTTTACTTGGTAATGAGCTTCTATCATGTCTGAAATATATGTTTTTTTTGTACTTTTTTCCAGAAGACAGACTCTAATGTGTAAATTGCAGATTCATTGGCCATTTCGACTAAAAGATGGGGCCAGCAGACCCCCAGGACCAGGAGATGTTTTAGAGTTTGACATGGAAGGGGTGTGGAGAGAAATGGAGAAGCTTGTGGAGGAAAAGCTTGTGAGAGACATTGGAATCTGCAATTTCACTCTGGCAAAGCTTGAAAAGCTGCTGAGCATTGCTCAAATAATGCCTTCTGTCTGCCAGGTGAATTCATATAAGTACAGATTTTTTGTTACCTCAATTTCTGTTATCCTGAAGGAACAATGAACAATCTCAAAGGTTGAGTGTTGCATTGGATAATGGTACACCCCCACCTCCTTTTTTCTGAACTTCTATATTTGCTATTTTGTTATAGATGGAAATGAATCCTGGATGGAGAAATGATAAGATGCTTGCGGCTTGCAAGAAGAATTACATCCATGTCACTGTAATCAACACTTTGCTAGTTTAATTTTGTTCCTCTTGGTTTTTTATTTTTATGACAAAGGGCCGTGATTGAAATGAAAAATTTGCTGTTGTAGGCTTACTCTCCACTGGGCTCATCAGACAGTGGGAGGAATCTGACCAAAGATCAAAGGGTTGATAGGATAGCCAACAAGTCTCACAAGAATCCAGGGCAGGTGCTGGTGAAGTGGGCCATTCAGAGAGGGACAAGTGTCATCCCCAAATCAGTTAAGCCAGATAGGATAATGCAGAATGTCAGTGTCTTCAATTGGGAACTTCCAGAAAAAGATTTTAAGACCCTTAGCAGCATGCAGGAGCAGGTAGCCACTCAACTCAACATTTTGTTATTCACATTATTTGGTCTTTCATGTCAGTCTTGTAGCAAAAAAATCATACACCTTATCTTTTTACTTCACACATTCATTCACACTATCCTATAACTGTGTTTCTTTTCTTTCCTTGGTTACTGATACATTGCAGAGAAGAGTTCTGGACGGTGAAGAGCTCTTTGTGAACAAGAGCGATGGTCCATTAAAGAGTACAGCGGATATTTGGGACCATGAAGATTAGTCCACATTTGCACCAACCCACTTTGTTTGTTTCTCTCTTTTCCAAGGCACTTTGTAGAATTAGATTTAACGTAATGTGATACTTGTTCTTATAAAGGGTAAGGGTTCAGGTCATTCACATTGATATTAGGTGCACACCCTCTATATGCAGACTTTTTATCTGTGATATACTATAATTACTTCACTAGTACTTTATAAAGATTAACATCAACTATGATTCTGATCATATAAATAAAGTTAGGAGTAGTCAGTGTTTGGGAAGCTTGAGAATTATTGGTAAGGAATTACTGAGGCCAAGGAATTTTCAATTATTCTGTATGTTTTTCTAACCTTAATTACAAAAATCCTTAGGATTTTACTATGTAATTTGCCTTTTCCCAAGGGAAATGTGTTTCTGTAGCATTTTTTCTTAGGTGATCTGTATTCAGTAAAGGATGATGTCAATTTATATTCAGAGTTAACTTGCTTTTGTATGTGTTTGATCCACTGAAAGGTTTCTTCAGCGTCTAAAATCATTGTTACTGGACAAAATTTATAAGCAAAAATCTAAATTTCCAAGACTTTGGTGAAACCACTGCAACCAACAAAGACGGTCACTGATGCACTAACCAAGGTCAATAAACACTCCCTATTCAATGCAAGCAATGAAGCCAGGGTGTTCCCATGGTTCATTATTATATCTTTAAAAGTAGGGGGCACTTGTCCAATTGTTCCTAGTGGCAGAGAATTTGAAGTAGAACAAAAGTAGTAATAAATGCAGAGTTTGAAGTTATGATTCTGAAGAGTGACAGATTGTAGATAAGAGAGGAATGCTTAAGGTCAGGCTTGCTCCGGATGGTCAAAGGGCAATAATTTAAACTCTTTAGTGGGCATGATATACTAAAGGAATCAACATACATTAATTTACATAACAAATAAATAAATAAATGAGGTCCCTCAGTTTTTTCTTTAACTCTTGATACCAAAAAATTGTCATGGAACATTCTGCAGACCATTTTGCAGATATTAAGAGCGTTGACAGTATATGGAACCTAGACAACTTCCATTTGAGTTCATGCGTTAGAAGTCACTCTTCACAATGCAAATTCAATTTATAAAGTGCACAAGACAAATGTTTCCATTGGTGACAGTCATAATGGTATGTAATTACTAGATGGTCACCCTGACAATGTTTTGAGAAGGCACAAGCATTACATCTTGAGGTAGACATGCAGTTTGGTATCTTTTTAAAGACCGAGTGAAATGAACATGTTTGAACATAGATTTTCATACAAAGCTCATCATTAAATTTTTCGTATGATCCTAAAATATTCGTTTTGTTTCCTCCTAAACATACATCAACTTCTTTGAAGGCCCTTCATTAGTGAGATTCAACGTGGTGAATAGTACTTGGACGATTGCCGTTTACTCATAGCCCTAGCAAGGCGTGGAAGTTTTGACAAAGAGTTGGCTCTGGAAAACCCTCCAAGAGCTTTCCATTCTTCATCTATTTCCAACCCAACCTTGCCATCCACTGTGTCAGTGTCTTCATTTCTAGTGGTTTTAGAGCGATGCAAGTTCTTGCTGCACTGTCTATTTTTTCTACTCATGTGGGATTGTGAATTGGATTGAACAGGTTGTTCATTCAGAAAGAAACATATGGCAGCACAATCATCAACCTTGGAACCAGGATACTTGTATCTCCAAGCTTTTACAGCACGCTTTACTAACAACTTGGCTGCGATAGACCTCCTTGGTGCTGAAGCAACTATGCTTACTACTTCATGGTTAGTGAGCACATCCCATATCTGTGTAGAAAACAGAAAATATAAATTTTGGTCATTCCAAAAGGATGTTTGTAAAAGTAATTCATTGCTTCCATTATTTGACTAAATACTAGCATAGTTTAAACTATTATTTAGGCCCTATAATTGTCCACATTTCAAAGTTTAGTCTCTTTATGAGGAAACCAAAAGTTGTAGTTCCTTAATAGTTTTTTGTGGCGATTTACCACTTCCAGAAAGAAAGTATTATCTGATGTAGACAATAGAGACCGATACTTAACTTTTATGTATGTGAAGGGACTAAAATTTACAATTTTCTCTTCCAAGGATGAAACTATAAATGGGGAAAATCATAAGAATCAAGTGAACAGGTTAACCTATTTGCATATGCATTTGGATTGGGAGATTATATGAAGCCAGAGAAACAATAACCAGCAATATATAGTAGAACTTGGAATTTAGGTGACATCGTAATGTTGTTGCTTACCCCATCAGTTGCCAAAACCACAAATTGATCTTGTGGGGTAATTTTTCTGTAAAATACATCAGGAACTGATATGAGGCCATAATCTTTGAGGCAAAAGTCCCCAAAGGCTCTTGACATGGCCAGTCCAGGGCAGTCATCATCAGGCATCCATATTCTGTACACATCTGGTTCTTCTTCTGCTGCAAACACTCTTCCTTCACAGTTAACGATTCTAGAGGTTTCACCTGAGAGAAATTGAAGAAAAGATGGTTTAAACTCAAGATTTTATGGTCTACCAGGACTTGGAAATTGAGGGAAAAGCCTAGACCTACTTGGAATTTCTGGTTTCAAGTCAACAGTGAGTTGAACAGCAACGAGTTGGTCCCTGTCCCTTGTGCAAAGAACTGCACGAGAATCACCCAAATTGCCAACTATCAGCTGGTCACCCTGAATTTTAGGTGGGAAAGTGATGGATATAGTTATTTCCATAATTTAAAAGTGTTTGACTAGTAGAAAATGCTATGTGAACAAGTAGTTATACCTGTTTAATTAAAGTCACAGCGGTGCAACCACTGCAATAGCTGTCAGTGTTAATTTCCCGAGCAAGGTGCTCATCCATCTCATCGAAGGATTTCAGAAAGCATCCCTCCCATGAAGCAAGGGACATGTGGTTACTCTCATCGTAGCCATCATCAAAACTAGCAGTTTCTGCATCATTGGCATCATAAAACTTTATTGTCTTCTGTTGTGAAACTTCGATTGCTGCAGACAGTTTTGAGGGCAGATTATCACGAATAAACTGTGAAACCTTGTGGCCTAGAGGACCATGACCATCGAACACACCACAAAAAATCACATCCTTTTCTCCTGTGAAGCCCTATAAATGTTCCATATCAAATCTTAGTCCAAGCCACATGTCTTATATATTAAAAGCACCATGTTATGATAAAGGCAATTGGATAGAGACATGGAGTAACTCAATTCTTTCATTATTAACCATAAAACCAAAGAAAACAATCAAGTACTGAAATGACCATTCAACAAGAATCTTGGTAGCAATTCCCCAAACCCAAGAGGAAGAACAAATGCAACTGTAAAAGTGCTTGCAGGTTGCTTTTCAACCGTTTATCTTCTTCTTCATAGACCATCTTAATATTTGGCTTATAAAAAAAGCATCGTGAATGGTTAAAATTGAGTTACTCCTAAATCATGCCAATTATCGAACAGACACTCAGGAATTACCAAAAAGCATAGAAATTAAAGGATAGAGCTATGAAGCACAAAGTGCAGACAAAGATATAATTCTTATACACTTCAAATCTATATCTGGCAGTGACAACGAATTTTCGTGTTTTTGGTTCAATAAAAAGAGGAGGAGGAAGAGACATAGAACGTGGGTAATAAAGTCATGTTCATATAAAAGTTAAGGCAGAGAAAACTATATGAATAACATGAAAAAACAAAAGGGAGCAAAAATGTCGAACAAAAATAACACAGAACTGAAAAACAGGTGATTACTAACATATTAAACAACTTTCTAATGAGAATCTTATCCTTTAAATTCATCAAAAGTCGATGATTAATGAAATGAAATAAAACCTCGCCGCGAAAGAGACAACTACAATCCAGGCCACAGGAATTGATTGAAAACTTTAATGGCAAATAGAAGAAATAATCAAAAGAAGAAAAAGCTATCAAAATTGATGGCAATAAATAGAGAAAAATCAAAATGAAAATAACCACATGAGCAATCATACCTCCCAAACTGTCATTGCATCTTGGTTCACACCTTTCTGGCCCTGTTGGGTGTGCATTGAAACAAACTTGGAAGATCCTCTTAACCTCACCAATGCTCCACCACGTTCATAAGACTCATCATTTTCATGATCACACTCATATTCTTTATCATCCATCTCGGTTTCCACCTTCCCTCGAACCGAGACTTCGTGGCTGCAACAGCCTCCCATGTTTGCGACCCAGTGACAGCAATTTCCAATGAAGAAAACCAGGGCACCCCTGAAAAATCCAGGGAATACCCAGATGATAATCAGGAGAAAAGAAACGAGGGAGAGAAGAAAGAAGTTTTTTTTTTTTTTGTAGAAAGATATGAAGGGTCAGAATTCAGTGTGAAAAAGAGGCGTATAAAGGTGACGGGCAAATGCATAAAACGAAGGCCAAAAATGCATGGAAGGACTTGGAAAATATACAAATGGAAGAAGGATAGGGAAGAGAGGTTGGCATGTTGAGACAAAGGTTGAAACTTGAAACTATGAATATTATTATATTCTTAGGTGGTTTTTTTGTTGTTTGTTTTTTCTCCGTTGTCAAAAGTCAAAGTCTAATAGAAATAAAAAGAATGAAAGACTTTATTAAAGATAATTTTGGCCAAATAATACATTTTCAATCATTGAATTTTATAATAATTGTATTTCAAAATATGCCTTAAATAAATTCTATTGAGTCTAATTTGTGTCTATCAATATAAATATTCGTATATAGTCAACTAATTAAAAAAATTAAGATTTAAGTAATTCTATATTATTTTTAAACATACACGAGTTTTACAGAATATTTTTTCTAAAAAAATATTTCTAAATTTATTATTTACACAGATAAACTAGTTCAATGTTTATAAGTCAGAATTCCGCAATAGATAATGATATTGGTACCAGAAAATTTATCCTAATCACTGTTCATTAATAGCATATCACTATTCACATATCAAAATTAGGTTGCCGGATATTTATGAAACATTCAACTGTTTATTATTTTGTTGAATGGAAATATTAGTACGTAGAGTCGTCAAAGAGGATTAGAATCCGTGAGTCAATTCGACCTATCACAGATTCAAATTAGGTTGGGTTGAAATTTTTTTATAAATTTTAGTACGGGTCAATTTTTGACCCGATCTACTAAGAGTTCGGCTCACCCGGGTTGAACACGTGGTGGGCTGGGTTGGCCCACCAACCCGCATGGTGACACACGTTATGTTTTTTTAACCAAACACATTGGTAGGTTGACAAATGGAAACCTAGTTCCAACTAATAAAAGTATAATCATTGGAAAAAGTATAATTAGTTTGTCGAAAAAAGTATTGCATTCAATAAAAGATTTGGTAAGTCACAAGAACGCTTTGATCTTAGATAGTAATTTGTATTTTTATTTATTTATTTTGGTTTCTATTGGATATTAACATCATTTTGGATTATATTGAGATTGTATTTAAGTTTATTTAAATTTTAATCTGAAATTTAATTTCTGACTTTAAAAAAATTATATTTTTTAAATTAAGTGGGTTAGTGAGTCAACCCGTTTAACCCACCAATCCGTGGTGGGTCGGGCCAGATTCAAATTTTGTCGACTTGCTAATAAGTGAGCCAAATTGGATTGATCCACTAAATGACCAATCCGTAGTAGGCCGGCTTGGGTCGGGTCGGACGGCCCATTTTGACAGCTCTATTTTAAGTAGAAAAGTTATTTTACATATACAAATTATTTATTGTTAAATAATTGTTAAGTAATATTGTTTATATATAAGCATTCATTCATTAAGTAACACTTTTTTTTTTGTAACGATTAATGATATTTATGTTAAGCAAAGGAGATAAATCATTGCATTGCAAATACTTTGACACAGACAATTGAATTCTCACAAGAAATGAATCAAACAGATGAAATGAAGTCAAATGGCGAAAAATGGATAACTAGACCCAAGTCAAATCTTTTGAGTTGTGTGTTTTTGTTGATTCGTCGGATCTTATTAAAATTAATGTATTTACTTTTTACTTTATCTGTACAAATAAAAAAGAAGAAAAAGAAAGAATAATACCAAGTTAAACGTCTGATAATTTTTTATATTCGATTTAATTTTTAAAACATTGCATTATTCGTAAGCAATATTGATAACTCTTTTAGCAAAAAAAAAAAATATTCCCGTAAAAGGAAGTGATGATTTAAATAAATAAATAAATAAATTATTGCAGAAAATGTATCATTTTATTCTTATTAGCTATTTAATAAAAACTAATCAAAATCAATATCAATATTTTAAAAAGTGACAAAAATATTTAAAGAGATTCTGGTGAGATGGGACCATACATAAATTAAAAGCTATTTAAGCTACTATTTTGTATTAGTATTAGATTGTATAAAGATAGAAAAAGAAAGGAGTAAGTAATGATTAATTTTTAAATCACATATAATTTCTATATATTATAATTATTAGTTATAAAAATTTAAAATATTTTATTATATTTAACTTTAAAGGTAAAAATACTATTTATCTATAACATAGGATTAAATATATTTTCTTTACCTTTATTTTAAGATTGGTAAAAAGAGCTAACTTAGTCCATTTTGAGTTGTCAAAAATGGAACAAAATATAAATTTCTTTTCTTTTATATATATATATATATATATATATATATATATATATATATATATATTTATATATATATTTTTTTTTTTTTTTTATAT
>Ga0099822_1010834_pt1 | contig 11249 bp, 5 predicted proteins | sample CowpeawhiteBW_FD_76839 | JGI IMG/M metagenome (GOLD analysis project Ga0099822, IMG submission 76839) | Root nodule microbial communities of legume samples collected from California USA - Cow pea white BW | ecosystem: Host-associated > Plants > Roots > Nodule | place: USA: California | collected... | reverse complement strand
CCAACCAATTGTTCAGAACCCCTCTGTCCAAAAACCATACATACAGTCGTCAAATATCTCCTGCTTAACTTAAACGAAAAAAATCAAAGTTCCATGGATCTTACCTTATACTTAGGACATCCCCAGAATTGTTTCCCCCTATTTTTAAGGGTTCTAGCAGTTCTCAAGAAAGCTTGCTCCCCACAATAGCAAACAGGCATTGAACCCAACCTCTTTGACCCACCTCCATGACAAGAATCACTTCGATTTTGCACCCCCAACCCATTGCAGGAGCACGTCGACCATGAATGAGAAGAAGCCATAAACAAACTATTCTCTTCTCTCCTTTCAGTTCCTGCCACCCAAAATGCTAGGACAAACTACTAGATGTTACTAAATAGGAGAACATCACGTCATTTGCACTGCTTCTCACAATTAACTGACAACAAAGCATGTACAAAACTCCAAGTCATCAGCAGTAAACGCCGTTTATGAAGAAATAACAGAATGGGCTTAATTGAATCAATTTTGCAGAATTATGGACCAAATTGAGATTAAAAAAATCTATGGACCTATTTGAGATTTTCCAGCGAAAACATGGACCAAGGGAGTATTTTAGCCTTTTTTTTTTTAATATCAGTATACCTTTTATAACATTATGTTTGAAAATAAAATTTAATTAAATTATTGTGAGTGTTTGTTTGAGAACCTAGACAATTATATTATAGGAACGATAGTGTTTTACAAGAATGATATCCTATTATTTTAATAATATTAAAATGTTTAAATATAAATAAAAATTTTATAAAGAATTAAATTACTTAGAAACATTCTATTTTCCTTAAAAAAAAAGTCTTTTCTAGAATTTTCTTCCAGATATATATTACTCCTACTTGAATAAATGTAAAGGTATTTATTTAATACAATAACGAAACTCTTTTTTAATTGATTCAAAATATGTTCAAAAATTAATTAATAGTTAGGATATAAATAATTTATTGTTGAGATTCTAGCGTGCAACATTGACATTTGAATTTGTATATTAAATGTTCTACAATAAAATATAATTATAGAATATATTAATAAACTATTTAAAATAAAAATTAAATATGCATTTAATAAAATCTAAGACCTTAACTATTTTTTCTCGCCATTATAATAGTTACAAAATTAAAATATAATTTATTGTTGGGTAGATAATGTTTTTAATTCTTTTAAAAAAAAATTAATGACACCTTTAATGTTTTAGAACCGTGTAAATCTTTGACATTATTGAAGTTTTGTTTTTTTAATTTGTGACATTATTTTAAATTATGAGTTTAATTAAGAATAATTAATAAATATTAAATTTTACAAAACTTAATAAGACATTAAATAAATTATGACTTCAATAGTTTTTAGTGTTTTTATTTATGTTTAGAAGATAAAAATGCTCATAAATATTATATAAATGTAATTATTAACAATTTATTTGATGCACATAAAAATAAAGTTAAAAAATAATTAAACAAAAAATATTTTTTATGTTTTTGTACTAATTTTTTTTAACCGTTTTTTATTTATTTTAATGTTGTTAAAAATTAAAATATAATTAAAGATAAAAAAACTTAAATAAACAAATAAAGTAACAAATGAAAGTAAAAACATAAGCAACTTAATATATCACCTATAAAATAATAAAATATTAAACATCTAAAAAAATAAAAAAAGTAACTAATATATAAATTTGAGACTTTATTAAATTTTATTAAAAAACGATTATAAACATAAAAGATAAAAAAAATAGTTTTATTCTTAGAAAATCTGTTATATAAATTTATTTTATTTTAATTAATAAAATTAATTATTTTATATTTTAACATAAATATAATGAAACTAAAAATATTTAATTATATATAATTGTAATTGATAATTTATATTATTTTAATTAATAAAATCAATTTTCCAAATTCAAACATATAAACAATGTGAAATCAAGAATTAATTATGTGCTGCACTGCACTAGTTATCATTTCCTTTAAATTATCTTAACTTTTTTCTCAACTGAGATGCACATGCCCAAATCAAAAATTAATTATTTCTTAAAATTCATCTTACTTTAATTCCAACTATATACTAATTGTAATTGAGAATTAAAGTTAAATATATTAAGTTGTTAGCGGTCAATCATTTACGTTACATAAAGGAAAATGATATTTTAACCCACTTTTTTTGATCCACTTTTAACCCATTATTCTCATCACCCTTAGATCATCTATTTTAATTTTTTGTAGTGATGTGATGTGATGATCAAAGGGTGATGAGAATGGTGGGTTAAAAGTGGGTCAAAAAAAGTGGATTAAAGTATCATTATCCTTACATAAATTACAAAATATGTCAAATAAAGTGTTTCTAAAAACTATTCTTTAATGAGATTATTTTTAAATATCTTATTCTATAAATATTTCTCTCTCCTTCTTCTTTTTCTTCTCTCTCTTTCTTTTTTTTTCTTCTTTTTCTCTCTTTTCTTTCTCGCCTCTTTCTCTTTTTTCCTTTGCTTCATTTTCTATAAGTGTTTCCTTTTCATTGGCTACTTTTATCTTTCGCTCTTGTTTTCTTTTCAATACATCTAATTTTTGTATTGTCCTTTCTTCCTCCTCTCTCAAGTATGAAATGTAGTTCTTGAGGGCTTCATGAGTCATGGGACTTACATCCCCATTAGGACATTGATAAGTTTCATGCCCATAGCCATCACATTTGGAACATCTTAGTATACTTGTCTTTGACAATGATTTTCTATCAGGATTGTGCTTCCGTTTAATACTAGTAATCTTGCCATATAGCTTTATAATTTTGGATTCCAAGGCATTGACGTCCTCTACCAAGGCCTCATAAACACTAGGTGTATCTCTACGTGTCACTCTCTTGATACATTCAAGTCCTTTAACCAAATGATTCTGGTTAGGAGTAGGATAATTTAAACCATATGTTAAATCAGTTCCAAAAGGATGTCTTTGTGGAAATATGTTGCATTACTCAATATTGCTATAATTCCTATAAGAAAATGTTAGAATTAATATTTTTTTTTGGACCTCACCACTCTACTAAGTGTTTCACTCAATTTTCTACTCGTGTATAGGCTTTATCTTGAATCTACTCTCTTGCATTTTACCACTCAAATTCCCTTTAGGGCTTGCCAAAGAACTCCAGTAGCTTAAGCAAAGAGTGAACAAACAAAGTGAAAAGCGTTGCGAGATCTAAGTTTTGATTCAAGAGGTTAAAGAAAATACAAAACTCTAGACAAAACTTCAAGAAATTTTAAAAACACAAAACAAGAAAATTAAAATTAGAAAATAATAGGACTACCAAAGAGATTTAAAGGAGACAACACAGAGACTCTAAGAGAAAGACTGATTGCAAGTAGATATCAATAAACCACAAATAAAATTGCAACAAAAAGTTGTGTTGAACTCCCCTTTTTTTGGATCCGTTTTTTTTAAATATATATTTGTTTCCTTTTGACTTTGATCCACATTTTTTTTTGTTTTTGTTTTTCCAGTTCAACACAAAAAACAAACTAAACAATTTATCCTTCAAACCCTCATACTCATGTAAATCAAAGTAAGTGCACTCGCAAATCCCAAACACAAAAACAAATAATTTTCACGAATCAAATGTAGAAACACACAATTTAAACAGAGAACAGAAAATAAAAAAAAAATATGCAAAATTAAAAAAAAAATTCAACCAAATTGGAAACAACCTTAGGGGTTTTCCTCCTTACAAATGAAACACAAAATTTAAAACAAAACGCAGAACAAGCATATATTGAAAAATTGTAGTTCTTTTTTTTATATGACAGAAAATAACATAGAAGAGGAAATTCAAATCAGAACCTTGCTTTAGATACTAGATGATATGATCCTATCCAGGAAAGAGTATGATCATTTTTGAATTTGAATTCCAAGAGGCACGACACGAATATATCAGAGAAGAATGCAGAATAAGACAGAGATGGAGGACGCCACAAGCTAGTAGATTGATAAGTCAAGTGAAGATTCGCCACAAATATGTTAATCTTTGATAAGAACGGGAGGCCTAAGCCGAGAGCAAAAAGAATCCTCTCTTTAATGAAATCAAATTCAATATATGATTAAAAGTGTCTACATTGTTTTTGGTACTTCTATATATAGGCACATAAGTTTAAGAAAACCTGAGAACCCTACAAGAAGGCCCAAGCCCAAAACATAAAAACATAAACTAATTTATAAAAGAAAGCCTAAAGCCCAAAAACATAGAACATAACTAATTTCTAAGAGGAAACCCAAAGTCAAAAAACATAAACTAATTTTCCTAAAAACAATCCTTCAAATGTGCTTCAAGCCATGATCTTCATATTTTTTTAATTTTAGATTACTTGTAGAATGAGGAGCCTTGAATAGTTTTGATCTTCCAATCTCTTGCTTCTTACTCTTGTCACAGGTCCTTTAAATTGGTAAGGTTCATCTTCAAGTTCTTCTCTTATGGAATCTTGGGATAATCCTCTATCATTCCCTCCTTCTTGAAGAGAATTTGTCCTCAAATTTGTACCACTTGAAGTTTAGGAGATAGTCCTCTATTATACCCTCCTTCTTAAAATGAATTTGTCTTAGATTTCGTCTCACTTGAAGATTCCTTATCGTTCTTCCCTATTTGGAGAGAATTCGACCCAAATTATAGAAGGTCCTACGTACAAACACAAGCATAAATCAAAGACAAAAAATCTAAAATTAAAAAAAAGAAATTCTACTCAAATGTGATTTGGATCCTAAAAGAGGCTAATCTCTTATTATCAAAGATATTGGAGGTATGTCTCTAGGGTCAAATACCCATCTGCACAAATCATCAAACTATTTTAAATTAAAGATAAAATGCTCAAAGAAAAGAAAAGGAATATTTCTCAAACAAACAACCCAATTATAGGTATGACTTTGATCACCCATAGGTTTGTTAGGAATGGATAAATAGGCTAATTCATGAGCATATATTTCTAAGCTTGTGTCTTTTTTTATCATCATTTCGTCTTCCCATTTTTTATCTCCTTGTTGCTTGATGAACAAGTCTTCCCTAAGTATCCTTTCTTCTTTTCATTGTTGATGCCATTGCTCTTTGATGAATAATTCGTGCATAGGCAATAAAACAATAAGAGGAAAGTTAGTACCTTTTATCAATGACAATTCATAATGCTTTCTTATTTCTTTATCTTTTTCTCTCTTTTTCTACTCTCTTCTTTCTTTTCTTTTTTTCGCTCTTCTTTCTCTTTTCTCTCTCCTTCTTCTTTCTCCTCTCTCTCGCTCTTTTCTTTCTCTTATTTTTCTCTCTTTTCTTTCTCATCTCTTTCTCTCTTTTCCTTTGCTTCTTTTTCTATTAGTGTTTCCTTCTCATGGGTTCTTTAGCTTTCGTTGTTGCATTCTTTTCAATACATCTAATTTTTGCATTGTCCTTTCTTCCTCCTCTCTCAAGTATGAAATGTAGTTATTGAGGTTTTCATGAGTCATGGGACTTGCATACCATTAGGATATTGATGAGTTTCATGCCCATAGCCTTCATATTTGGAACATCTTAGTGTACTTGTCTTTGGCAAGGATTTTCTATCAGGATTGTGCTTCTGTTTAATACTAGCAATCTTGCGATATAACTTTATAATTTTGGATTCCAAGGAATTGACGTCCTTTATCAAGGCCTCATAAACACTAGGTGTATCTTTACGTGTCTCTCTCTTGGTACATTCAAGTCCTCTAACCAAATGATCCTAGTTAGGAGTAGGATAATTTAAACCATATGTTAAACCAGTTTCAGAAGGATGCCTCTGTGAAAACATGTTGCATTACTCAATATTGCTAGTTCTTGTAAGAAAATGTTAGAAATAATAATTGTTTTTTTGGACCTTACCACTCTGCTAAGTGTTTCACTCAATTTTCCACTCGTGTATAGGCTTTTTCCTGAATGTAATCTCTTGTCTTTTACCACTCAAATTCCCTTTGCTTGGCAAAGAACTCTAGTTGCTTAATCAAAGAGTGACCGAACAATGTGAAAAATGTTGCGAAATCTAAATCTTGACTCAAGAGATCACAGAAAATACTAAACTTTAGACAAAACTTCAAGAAATTTTAAAGACACAACACAATAAAAAAATAGGACCACCAAAAAGAGTTAAAGGAGACAACACGGAGACTTTAAGACAAAGACTGAATGCAAGTAGATATCAATAAATCACAAATAAAATTGCAACAAAAAGTTGTGTTGAACTCCCCTTTTTTTTGGATCCTTTTTTTTCAATATATCTTTGGCACATAAGATGTTTTCGTGATATAAGCATTGTTGATTCAAAAATAAGTTGAGACTTTGTTCCTTGCATAACAAGTGAGACATACAACATATATAATAATATTCGAATAGAAAGTTTGTACTAGTTAGTATATAGTATATTATGTATTATAATAGATATTCTGTATATTTAGATTATATGATAAAGTTGGATATATATATAGAATAATAGATTTAATTTTTTTTTTTGACAAATCTATGATTGAGAATTCCTTTTATTAAAATGATGAATACATATTTTGGTATTGTTATAATACCTAAAGAATATAAACGTTAATGTTAGTTTTACTTTGTGGTTGGTTGTTTCTATTATTCTACTTTTGATGGTTGCATTAGGTATAGCAAATACTTACGAAATGCAGGTGATTTTGCATAGATATATGCAAAAATGTTTTTCTAGAATTAAGGATATTGGATTTGTTCCTTTTATTTTTATTTTATGTCAAAATTGGTATGTGGAGATAGCATGTAATGTATAAATGAATTTTGTATGTAGTGATTTATAATAATTAAATATGTTTTTTAGATAAACATTTATAAGATCACGTTTGATGTCAAATGTAGTTTTAAATAGTTTATAAAGTTTTTTTTTGTATTTTTTTATGGTAAAATATGAGGTGTTTAGATTATTTTGGTACAATTTTGTTAGTTGATATTACAATTTTATTGTGTTTTAGGAATATTATATTAAAGATAATATAATATTAAATATTATAATTTTATTGTACTGATGTAACATCCCAAATAAATAGATAAATCCAACTTAATAAAATGCCACATACATAAATATCGAGAGAGTACAAAGATTTAGGATACGAAGTACACAGTTTCCCCTAAACATATTCATAGCAAAAGAAAGAGGCTACAAGTGGCCTAAAGCAAGATACAGAGTCTCATCAAGGAGAAACTTAAACTACTAAAATTCCAAAAGTTGTGGGCCCCAAAGTGAGCCTGATTCCCATCCAAGATTCATCAAGCTGTAGCGTCTCTACCCTCATTACAACTGTCAGAGGTTCTCACATCTGCTCACATAAATGAAATTGTGATCATCGCAAAGGAAAAAAACCACACACAGCATACAAGCAAGCGAAAGGGTAAGCTAGTGTAAAGAAATCTTACATCATAACAATCAACATGCAATTTCACAGTCAGACACAAATAACAAACATTCACCCATAGATTTCCAAACCATTTGAGACTCCAAGACTTGACTATCCGGATACATAAAATGAGGCACCACCACCAAGTAGTGGAATTACCTCCTAGCAATGAGGCGTCACCATGAGGCATTCGCGGAATTACACCCTTGCAAGAGGCACCACAATGTGGCCTTCGTGGAATTACGTGCTGGCCTTGAGGCACCACCACGATACTCGTGTGGAATTACGTCCTTATGTTGAGGCACCACCATGAACTCTCACCACGAGATCCATGGAATTAAGTCCAATAGGTGAGGCATCACTAGAGACTCTCATTAGGAAGGTCCATGGGATTACGTCCAACAGATGAGGCACCACCATGAGCTCTCACTACAAGATTCATGGGATTATGCCCTACTCACAATTTGTACATGTCTCACCAAACAATCAGGAAGTTTCCATAATACTAATGTCATGTATAAACAACCAATCATACAACTCATGTTTTCCAATTCATACACAATAAAGTAACACACAATTTCCATCTCAACCTCATATATGAATCACGACATCATCCCGCAAACCTTTTTAGTAAAGCATTCAAGTCAGGCAAGCAACCCACACATCAGTGAACCATTCGACAATAGCACCAAAACCTGCCCCTAGTCTCGCTCAAGCTAACAGGCCTCGCTCAGGCAAGAGAGGCCCTCTCGCTCAAGCGAGTCCCTTCTCGCCTAGGCGAGGGCTCTAATAGGGAAACAGTGGATTCAACGATGTCTCGCTCAAGAGAGCCCCTTCTCGCCTAAGCGAGATTGCACCTCGCTCAAAAATAAAACCAAGTCGCCTTAGCGACCGTTTGCATGGGGTAACGTGGGTGAGCCTCTGTTAATCTCGCCTAGGTAAGGTAGGCTCGCTTGAGCGAGAAGAACAGTGCTCACCACTGTTCTCTCGAGTAACAGCCACCCACACATATCCAACAATTTAATAAGCATTTTCAACCGATTATATTCTCACACAGGCCATTCAATCATCATATACTCATCAAATAAGCAGATTCTACCGAACATATGGCAAGGTCTAGCTTCCCTTACCTAGAAAGGGCTTATACGAGACTTCGACACCAACTACGGAGTGCGACAGTTTGAGGAACAGTCTTAGAAATTGGAAGAACAGCGGGGCAGTAAAACAACAAAGTTACTATGGAACCCTAAAATGGAAGAATACGAAAATAAGCTTTAGGGAGTACAGGTGCGAGCTTAAGAATTACTTACATGGAGCAGAAAAACAAAACTGAGCTCGAGCAGTCTTGACCAAGATTGGAGTTAAACCCTAGCAGAGCGTTTTGAAAGATGGGGAGCGTGACGCCTGCGTTTTATGTAGAGTGAAGGGAAAGGGTGAGACTACGACAGATTAGGTCTGAATCCTCTTTTTGGGCCAGCCCTTAGGCCCAATCGATTGGGACAACCCTTAAAATAAAAGGCAAAAAATAAATGGGCCTTACAACTGATGTTAAGACAATATTACGATATGAATTTCATAGCATTGATAAGATGTATTTTATATTTTAAAGTCATACCTTAGTTATGTGGAATTGAGCATAACTTATTTAGTGTATAAAATGTAAAGGTTATATTAATCTAATAAAGTGGTATCAAGTTGTGATGTATAAGTAATATGTTACGTATATTGTTTTTGCGAATAAAGGTTGTAGGTTGTTTTATTTAGTAAGGTGGGTGGATTTCCTATTCAGTGATTATTTTATCATATTTATGTATTTTGGATGTGATATTCTGGATTTGTGCTTGAGTTATCAAGGTATTAATATTTGTGGTGAAGTGCAAAAAAAAAACAAAACAGAAAGTTGTCACGCTATTAGTGTAGCCTGTGGTAGAGCTTGATCAAAAAGTTTGAAAGGAAAAAAATAATATACTCAAATTTTATATATTTAATTATTATTACTAATATAGCAAAAGTATACATAATTTATTATTGAAATCCTTATATGTTTTTCCTTAAAAAAATTATAGTTTTGAAATTGTATTTGATATGAAATTCATTTTAAATAAGTTTTTCTATTTTCATCTCTTTCCTTAGTTTTCTTACAATAAGTTTGAAAGAATTAATGTAAAACATTCCGCCTATAATTCAAAAGAATTAATATGAAACTTTCCACTTATAATTCTTTGAATCTTAAAGAAATGAGTCTCTAATTAAACAATTGAATTCTTAGGATCATGCTTGAAAATAGGTGAAGAACTAAATTTGTATTGTTTTCATCTTCAAGGGTATCTCCCCTTTTATGACTTTAAAAAAAATGAATCTATTATTATATTTTTCATCAATATACCAATTTAAAAAAATTAAGACTAAAAAGTAATTTGTCAAAATCTAATCAAAAATTGAGACTTTATTACTAAAAAAATGATAATCAAGTCACATTTAAGAAATAGTTATGAAAAAACATATAACACATAACTTTTCTTTTTATATTCATAAAAAAATAAATATATAAAAAACTCATAAGTTAAAAAAAACTAGATATGTAATGTCCTAGCCGAAAATTACTTATATGAAAATTAAAATAAGAAAAATAATAATAAATCGCATTTATTGTTAAGTACTTTCCCAAAAGCGCAGGAAATTTTAAATCTATTTCAACACGCCAATTATAACTAAAAAATCCACACCGTTCAATTATTACAATTATAAATTGTTTATAATATCCATTACAAAATAATCCATAAAAATCCATGAAGAAAACTAGTACAAAAACTCCCATAGTTGGCCCATGTAACATCCCGTTCGGATATTACGAATTTACTTAATAAAATAAGATAATAATATTAAATGCTCATTTATTAAGCTCCATTTTCCAAAACATGGGAAATATAAAACTTTTATTACATCCGAAGTTAACTCAAATCTATAAAATTTAAAACTCAATTATAATGTCTACGAGTAGTAATATGAAATATTACAAATTTTTTAAAAACTCATAAAATATAAAACTCTGAGAAAGTCCTCTCCCAACTAGCCTCGTTCCGACTCTATGCCTCACCAGATCCACCTACAATCATCGCCAAACACAAACAGATAGGGTGAGCTAACAAAATAAAACATATGCATCAATTTATATAACAAAACACACACAATCCAAGGATCCTCATCCTTGATCTCATATCACACGACCACCACTATGTAATCCATGTTCTACTTCTTTGGTTGATAATCTCAAGCTATCGTTACTGTCTAACCTACAAGCCACCACTTGTAGAACAATGCGGGAACACTCACTATGCCAAACCACAAGTCAAAGAATGCTCGTGTTACCCTCTATCCTGAGCCACAACTCCAGGAATACTCTAGCATCTGACCTTTGAGATATCGCCCAAAGCCTCGTAGACCACGCACATCCAAAGCAAGCAAAACACAACGTCTGCTTCATAAAAAATTTCCTGGCATTGCACACGAGTCGCCAGACGCATAAGGCTTCCAGACCGCTTGGCGGGGGACACGTGCCGTTAGGCGCCAAGCGCCTCTAATGTTAGTGTTTCCACAAGTATCGCCTGGCGGAACAACCCTTACGCCAGGCGCAAAATGCTTCAATTCTCTATTGGTTTTGTAGCCATCGCTTGGCGGTCAAACACCACCGCCAGGCGCTACACCAGTACTTGTGCAGTACTGGTTGTTCAACTCCCAAAACAAGTAAGAACAAACCATTCACATTTCTTATATATATATATATATATATATATATATATATATATATATATATATATATATTTT
>Ga0099822_1010828_pt1 | contig 11256 bp, 7 predicted proteins | sample CowpeawhiteBW_FD_76839 | JGI IMG/M metagenome (GOLD analysis project Ga0099822, IMG submission 76839) | Root nodule microbial communities of legume samples collected from California USA - Cow pea white BW | ecosystem: Host-associated > Plants > Roots > Nodule | place: USA: California | collected... | reverse complement strand
TATATATATATATATATATATATGTATTAGAAGTATACATAAGCTGAAAAACAGAAAAGAAAACACAAAATTCATACAATAGTTGTAATTAATAGTAACTACTCATAGTACTTAACAAACCTAGATTATAGAGTCAAGATAAAATAAATATGAAACCTAAATTGTCAACTTATAGTACACTGATTCTTAATAATACTAATAAGAGAATAAAAAAATATGGAACTTAATAAAATTATTGAAACTTCAACTAAAAATAAAAACTAATGGAAGCAGAACAAGACTGATAAAAAATAACAAAATAAATAAGAAATTAAAAAACCAGAAACTGGGAAAAAGGCAAGCAGAACAAAAAAATTAATTAGAAATTGATTAAGAATGCAAAGGATATATATATATATATATATATATATATATATATATATATAATTATAAATAAAAAATTGATATAAAAAATCAGAAACTAATTAAGAAATTTAAAAACCACAAACTAACATATAGGCAAGGGCAACACGAAAGACTAACAAGAAAATAAATACAAAAACTGAATTAGAAACACAAGATGAGTTTTTTTTTTTAAATAATAAAACCAAAAGACTGAATAAGAAAAAGGAGAGAATAACAGTGGTTTTAGAAAAACGGAATAGAAAAGGAAACAAAAAGAGAAAGAAGAAAGAGAAAAGAATTGAAGAGAAAAATACTTGTCACCAAGGAAGTTGGGTTTCTGGAGAGAGGGAGTCACTAGAGACAGGCAGTTGCTGGAGAAGGGGGCTTCTGGTGAGAAGAGAGGAGAGAATAGGTGCATGTTACTCGGTAACTCTTTCTTTGAGTAGCAAGCCAATTTCTCTATGTATATTTTGGCAGCCCCACTTTGTGATTTGCTCAGATATTTATCTTTTTTTTATTACCATCCCACATCAAAAGTATGATCCTGTGATTACATATATCTGTTGTGAATAGCCTTTTCTTTCCTTCATATTTTTTCCACCATCCTGCACAAAATGAAATGTGGGATTTAGGTGGCCGTAGGTTCTCCTACAACAAAGGCTATTATTGGTTATATGGTTCTATAGCTGTAGTTTCTCCTCTTTTTTATTTTTTTTTTCTTTTTCTCAAAACACAATGTGTATATTAATCTAGGCATTTAGCAGATTCTACTCTGAAATTTGTTGGTTTTTCCTTTTCTAACTTAATATTTTTTATTTAGAACAAGCTGTATAATTTTAAATTCACCATATGCTTTATGCAGGATGTTGAAATTGATGAAGAGGTGGATGTTATAATTTCGGAATGGATGGGCTATATGCTTCTATATGAGGTGCTTATTAGGATTTTTCTGGCTATTTGATCAAATATGTATTTTTGAATGTCGAAAGCTAAATCAATTTTTCATAAGATTAGAAGAGCCACACCATAAATGAAATTGAAATTAGGAAAAGCCTAATTTTGTATGGCTACTTTTGAAAATAGAAAAATGGAAATCCCTACAATTTTGTACACAAAATTGAATTTAAAATGTCAGTGGTGGAATAGGTTCTATACATGTTCCAGTGATTGGGCTGAAGAAAAGGAGAAATTGTCACTTGATTGGTGTAATTGTGGAAAAACAAAAAATTGTACTATTGTATAAATTCAAGTGAAAATGTTTTCTCATATTCAATTGTAATAGGTTGTCTGAAGTTTAAGTATCTGTGATGTGTTGTTTTATGAGATACATCAGATTAGTAGTATACAAGGAGCCTACGACAATTTTAGGAAGTTGTGAAAACTTATTCTTGGGTAGAAATTCTTGTGAATATGGGATTGTTTCTACATATACACTCCTAGTATCAATAGTATATGATACAGAATAAAAGTACAATCATGGGTTTAACACTTCCTAAAATCTATTCTTAGGTTGGATGTAATTTTTTCAAAGTTGTTGCTGTTCAGGTCCTTGGTTAGTATATCTGCAAGTTGACTGAGTGGATACATATGGTTGGCAAATCAAGCCAGTGTCTAGCTTTTCTTTGATATAATGTTTATCCATCTTGGCATGTTTAGTTCTATCATACTGCACTGGGTTGTGGGCTAAACTGGGTTGTGAGTAAAGTAACGGCTGATTTATCGTCACAATATAACCTCATAGGTTTATTCCACCTTATCATCAAATCTTCCAATATTAGAGCCGTAAAAGTTTATTCATTCCTTGGGTCATTGCTTGAAGTTTTGCTTCAGCCCTAGATTCGCTACCACACTCTCTGTTTTGCTCTTCCAAGTCACTAGGTTTCCACTGAGGAAGTTGTAATATTTCATCAGTTGACCTTCTATCCATAATTGATCCTACATAATCAACATCAGTGTACGCCATAAGGATTACTCTGTTGTGTTTGCACAAAATCCGTCTTATTCTTGTCCCTTTTAGAGACTGTACAATTCTAAGGTCAGCTTGTAAATGTGCTTCTTTTGGTTTGTGCATAAACTGTCTGAATAGGCTCGCAACAAAGGCAATGTTTGGCTTAGTGTGAGATTAAGTAAATGAGTTTGTCATCAAGTTTGTGATATTTTTCCTTGTCCACAACAACATTCTTCTTTGTACTTCCCAACTTTGTATTTGGATCAATTGGTGTATTTGCTGGTCTGTAGGTTGTGTTATCAATTTCAGGAATGTATTTTTGTTGAGATATGAAGATTCCTATCTCGGAATGGGTTGCTTCAATTGCCAAAAAATATTTGAGCTTTCCTAAGGTCTTGACTTCAAATTCCTTCACAAGGCACTGGCTTATTACTTTCTATTCCTCTTTGTCATCTCTGGTTACTTTATATAAGTACCCTAATAATATAGTTACTGCCCTCAATGATGAATGTTTGATAAGTAAAGTGTGGTCCCCTTGGCTTTGTAACCAATACCATGACTATGGTAAATCTTCCTAACCATGCTCTTGGTGATTGTTTCAACTTGTATAGTGCCTTCTTTTAACTTGTAAACTATTTTGGCACCAACCTATTTGCCATAATTAGGTGACTACTCCTTCTTTGAGGTCTCAATTTAGAAAATGCATTTTTTACATTGACCTGCTGCATATCCCAATCATGGTTTGATGCTAATTACAATATTACTTTGATCGTGCTCAATTTAGCAAATGGAACAAATGTCTCCAAGTAGTCACTCCATAGGTTTGAGTGAATCCTTTGACCACCAACCTTGCCTAATACATTCCAATGGTTCCATATTCATAAGATTAGAAAAGGCTACCTCATGTAAATGATGTTGGTTGGATTCTTAGGCAAGGACAAATCCTGGAATGACTTTTTTTCTTGAATATACCAGATTTTTTGCCAAGTCACACCGTGATCATGCCTTATGATTATGTTAGACCTCAGGAACTACATGATACCAATAGAACGTTGAAAGTGTATTATATGAGAGGGTGTAGAAATAGGAATTAAACCTATTCCATTCTTTATCCTATCTGTTAGGATTTATGGAAGAGTTAGTTAGTTGGTTAAGTTGTTTACACCAGCCTTCTTTTAATAAGGTTTCTGTTTGAGGAGGGAGGAGTTATTTGGTTGGTTACAAACTGGATAGTTGAGTGTGAAAGGAATAGCCTTTGTGTTCTTGTTTTTTCTTGAAATTCAATAAACACGGGATAAAGCCCTTTTTGTCCCACCAGATTATGAGATTGTTTTTGCATATACAATCCTAGTAGTAAGAACAAGATACTGAAACGATATAGAAGGAAGAAAAATACACCAAGGATGATATAATACTTCCTAAACTTCATCAGCAACTTTCACGGTTGTGACAGGTTCTATACCATGTTCCAGTGACTGGCTAAAGAAAAAGAAATTGTCACTTGATTGGCATAACAAAAATTTTACAGTCATATAAATTGAAGCGAAAATTCTTTCTCACATTCGATTGTAATGGGTTCTTAAGATGTTTCAGTGGCGGCTATGAGTGGCTAAAGAAAAAAAGAAACTGCCGCATGATTAGTATAATTGTGGAAAAACATAAAAATGTACAATTATATAAAATATAAATTGAAGTGAAAATATTTTCTAATATTTTGATTGTACTAGGTTATGCATGTTCCAATGAATGGCTTAAGAAAAAAATATTGTCATTTGATTGGTATAGTTGAAGAAAAACAAAAAATGTACAATTATCTAATTTGATAGACCACAAGCTTATTGTTGAGTTTTATTTGGAAGCTGTGGAATCTGTATGATATTGCAGATAATCCAAATTTGTTTTTCCTTGGAGCTTCCTATTGTTATTATATTTATGTAATTTAGTAAATGTTTTTTAACTATGCAATAATACATCAACAGCACCAAATGACTACTGCTTATTTGACCCACGGACACAGACTCATGCACAAAACATGTTAGAGAGCAAGGGTAGTTGACATGTAATCAGTTGATTGTGATAGTTGACATATTATCGATTAACGCCCTGATGATATGCAACTTGTTTTGAGACATTTTATAATGCCATAGTTTTGGTGATTGGATCTTACTTTTATGAGATTCATTGAGATTTCCAGCATTAAACTGATTTGTCTGGTTGATTGTGATACGTACAGCTAGGAGAATATTATTTTTATTGGAAATAACCCAAATCATGCATATAAAAACCCTTGTCTCAAATTGGTGTTTTAGTAGGGTTAAGTCAAACTTAAATCCGAATGCTAAGACATTTCATAATTGTTGGATCCTGTTTGTTCTTTTTCCTTTTTAACCTCTAGCCAATTAAGAGTTTTAGGAGAATATTTGTCCTATTTTTTGGCCTGGGTCTCAGTGTTCACCTATTAACTTGAATGGGCTAGAATTTGACTGGTTCAATGATTTTCCAATCAAATTAGATGGTCCACTCTGTTTTTTGTAACTATCAAAGTTTTCATTTGATCTCATGTTAGTGTTTGGATTTATCAAAGAAAAGGTCGATGCATAATATCTCCAGGTAATGTAATATAATATCTATGGAGATGTAAAAACAGTGCTTGTGATTTATTGATATACTGTCTTTTTGAGTGGAAGAACCAAAACATTGAATGTCAGTTAGAATATGCTTTCCTTTCATTCTTTTTCCTCTTTATTTTTTTAGTCGGTGTTGGTAAAGGATGGCTGCTTCAGCATAAACTTAAATTTCTTAGCTTCTAACAGTAAATCCGCATTTTATGATTTATATTGGTTTGAAGATTTTTCTTCTCTTGTAGAGTATGCTTGGAAGTGTTATTAATGCTAGAGATCGATGGCTCAAACCTGGAGGTCTTATTCTTCCTTCAAGTGCAACGGTATCTCTATTTAAAATTTTAGCTTTAAATATTTTTGCTTATGCTATCGGGAATGCTTCTAAAAGGTTATTTTGTCTGGTAGAAGCGTGACCATATGCATATATATGATTCCTTATGCATGGAAGCTAGAATTGCCTGAATGTGATTGGGGGACTCATTGATTACATGATTTAGTTTATCTTTAATAATGATTTGACGTTTTGGTGTCTTATAAAAAATGCTGATACTTGTACTTCTCTCCAGTTGTACATGGCTCCTGTCACGCATACGGACAGATACAACGACAGTGTTGACTTCTGGCGCAATGTTTATGGAATTAATAGTGAGTGATCTACTTGTTGACAATATATGGCATACGAGATTGTTATGGAGGTTTGGAAATCAGTACTTGTGCAGACCTAAAACTCTATTTTGCTTATTTTTTCTTTGTGATTACTCTTCGTAATGAATATTGCCAGGTACTGTATATCTGCAGTTATTGTAATTTGGCAATATCTTTAAAATTGTTTTTTAATATATATTTTAAAACTTTTTATGCATTATTCACTTTTTTACTTTTATACATTATTTCCTTTTTAATTGGAAAAAGAGAAATAGTGTATAAGATTTAATAAAAAAATTTGTAAGGAAAATGAGAACAAAAAACATATAAACATGATAAGTATTTACAAATAAGTTATAATATGTTGTAAATAATTAATATGATTTTTTAGTACATTGTAATTATAATATATGTAATTTTATTACTTTTATAAAATATTTTGAATTGTGTTTATTTACTTTAATTTTAAATTTTATATGAATATTATGTTTTAATTTTATTTGGAAAATTTTTTATGAAATATTTATGGCATAATTTGTTGAATATAAATAGTATTTATGATATATATTATTGTATGTACTTTGTATGTGATTTATTTTGTGTATGGGTTATTCAAGATTTAGGGGGAAAATGTGGTTTTAGTCCCCTATACTTCTGGTCTGAAGTCCTTAAATTTTCTTATTCAAGATTTTTGTCCTTAAACTTTAAAATGCTTCTAGATTTTAGTTCCTTTTCACTACGAATTCATCTTATGTTTTTAAAATTTAGAAGGATTAAATTCATATTTTTTATACTTTTGAGAACAAAATTCATACATATGAAAATTGCATGGACTTAAAAATCTTTCCTTAGTTTTTATATAATATGTTACATGTAAATTTATATATAATATATCATTATTTACATCATAGATGAATGTAGTTATATATTATTATTAGTATTATATGTTATATTATAATATATGTAAATCTTATAAATGCATACTATCCTATTTTTGTTTCTTGATCCATCGTCTCCCCTTGTAGGCTAAGAACTTCACTATCCCAAGAGGATTGAAATAGTAGTTGAATAAGATAATCATATTCTTTATATTCATAAACTGATTAAAGTAGAATAAGATATGTATCTTATCACATTTTAAATACTGCTTTCTGTTGCAGTGTCTGCCATGGTACCATTAGCTAAACAATGTGCATTTGAAGAACCTTCAGTAGAGACAATAACTGGTGAAAATGTTTTGACATGGCCACATGTGGTAAGCTCACAATTGTTGTGGTTGCAGGCTGTATATATTTTGACTTCTCTTTGTAACCGTAAGATGTTGAAATAACATGCTTGTCTATTTAATAATTATGATTTCTGCAAGAGTTGTGGTTGGAATAAGGATTTGGTAAGCTTTTTCATGATACATTGTATAAGCATTATTAGTATTTGATAATAGTGTATATTTCACAATATGCTGAGAAGCTTTCTCCTTCTCCTTTTTTGTTAGATTTCGAATTATGTTGTACTTTTCTTTTTATTTGATCATTCGTGTCTCAATAATTATTTTTTTTATAATAAAAATTAAATCAGAGACAATAGCGTCTCAGCAATCAGCATTAGTTATTGTAGACGCAATAGAATGCAAATCATTTATCCTATTCTTACAATATTCCAAGCGAGTATGGCACTAGAAATAATTCACAGGAAGTTGTATAGCATCATTCAGTCTCAGGAATATCTGACGTGCATTACCACCCACTTGTATGTTTCTTTCGATTTTTGTCTTATTTAAGTATCACAGTCTGAAATCCAAAAGGACTGGTTGAAGTGGATTGTAGCCAGGCTGATAGTGAAATCTTAAATGAATGTGCAGTAATGAAATCAACATGTAGTAATGTCTCTAATTGCCCAATGGACTGAGTAAATCATTCAGTGATGAGGCTTGAAGAGAAATTTCTGAATTTTCAGCTACAAGTCCTGTACATTCTTATGTCAAATGTTATTTGGTAATAAAGTGTTTTCTCCTTTTCTGGAAGTTATCTGTCAATATGCTGAGCTTTGTACTGTATCTATTTTCTCTCTTTTAGATTTTTGTTGTCCTTTTCATTTGGGGAAAAAAGAAAGTTAAAGGGCGAGGGATGTTTTCCTCTTTCTCAAGTTGAGAATGCCACACGTTTCAGTGATGGATCACAGTGGTACTTCTTGATGGCATTCCAATAAAGGACAACTAGCTGGAAGGGTCATTATCTTCCCGTATTTTGTCCTAATTCCTCAAGTATTTTGAGCCTTTGTTACTTCTATTGATTTATTATATTTGCTCAGGGTCAGCAGTAATAATACTGATTTTACACCATTTATTTGACTATTGTGTGATGTTTAAGATCACTAAATGCAATATTTGATCAGGATGTCTCGTAGTCTTTGTTGTAAATACTCTATTTACTGCATGTGACATTTGTTTGTGTACTGCATGTTTGTTTCTTTATTTCAAAATTTCCCCTGTTCAGTATTCAGTATTATTTCTGAAAAAATATCGTTCATTTACAATTACAGGTAAAGTACATCGATAGTTATTCTGTTACCATCAATGAGTTGGAATCTGTAACAACCAAGTTTAAGTTCAATTCTATGATGCGAGGTATCTTCCTTTGTTTTGTTCTTCCTTTTCACTGGTTATTGGCCTCCTACATTTTTTCTTTACTGCTAGGCTTGTTAATTTCACAGTGCTCTGTTTTCATCCAATTTGCTACTGACAAATATTCTGAATTTCGTGTAATGTGTGATGATGATAACTGAAATTTGTTTCCTGTTTTCTCCAGCACCACTACATGGTTTTGCATTTTGGTTTGATGTTGAATTTAATGGGAATGCAATAGCATCAACCAATTACAATTCAACAACTTCGTTTATTGACAATCATCAGATGAATGGTAGTCAGAGGAAAAAGCGAACAAATCCAAATGAAGCACTGGTCCTGTCCACTGCGCCTGAGGACCCTCCAACACATTGGCAGCAGGTGCAGTGTTTATTTCTTCAATTTCCAATTTCAATGTTGTTCTAGTTTTATTGTTCAATGAATGTATACACAAGTGTTTTTGTCAATGGTTGTCTTAGCATCAATGAAAAATTAAAAATGTACAAGATGATATGGTTGCTTTGTATCCAGTACTTGAGTAATTCTATAGTTGAATACCAGCTACTTGCTTGTCACACTATATCCTATCACCTTACGATGTAGCACATTCGGTCCAAAATTACATTGAAGTGCAGGCATAAGAAAAAAAATTGCTAAGTATACTTGTAACATAGTTTTAGAGATTTTTAATCCTCTAAGTGCCACCTATCCTACTTCCCTTGAAAAAAATCTTTTGTAGATCAGATTGAGGGTATAGTAGTATATATATGTTGGTAATACTGTTCCTAAAGCAATTTTTTTGTAGATAAACTTTATGTGGGGCTCATAAATTTGAGCACCCTCTGTTTTATTAGTAGTGAGCGTGTTGCTAGAGTATATAACTTATATTGACAAGGGTAGTTGTGAAAACTGGAAAGCATGTTTTTCCTAAATCCAAATACGTTGGAGGATTGTATGGGAACTGTGAAATCAAAGCTTGAGCTTTTGGAATAGTTGGTTCATGGCAGTTCCCTTTTCTTATTTATGCTAGGTTTATATTATTGTTATTTTGACTTCTGGAATATTATATCCAAAATTGCATTTTCTTTTATGACATTATTTTTGCGTCTTGATCTTGCTGATTTATTTTGCAGACATTGATATACTTTTATGATCCCATAGAGCTGGAACAAGATCAACTAATTGAAGGTTTAGTGACCTTGTCGCAAAGCAGAGAAAATGCTCGATTTATGAATATTCACCTTGAATATACGTGAGTCGGAACAATTTTGTTTCCCTAAATACGGTAATTTTCTTAATGGATTTCTGACTTTTTTCCCTGGCATTGCAGTTCAGGTGGTCGATCGCATGTGAAAGAGTCTGTTATGAGATGATAGTTTAATTTCATGTACGTGAGCATTGTCTTTCGCATCAACATTCTCGGACTTTTCTGCATATATGTTTTCTGACTCCGTTTCTCCTAGAGAACTGTGGGTAGGTGTTTGTTCTTCAAAATCACTAATCTCTGCTTGCTAGATTAGAATGTAGCAACTGACGAACTTGTCAACGATAGAGTTAGGCCAATCAAATGCAATTTTGTTGTAATATACATCACTGAGGCGGATTACTATAAGCCTTTATCGTGGGGCTTTCGCGTTTTAATATCTCTTGGATTCTTATTGTAACATAGAGCTGTTTTTGAACTGTACATCGCGTACGTCTTGATATAGACTTCAATGTATCATCTTTGAGCATCGTTTCCATGTTTGGTGTACCCATTTTAAGATGAAACTAGTATTCTTTTTCTAAGACTAAAAAATTCAATCTTTAACCATACTTTCATTTGGAAATTTGTTGCACTTTCCAGAGTACTTTTTCCGAAATGAAAGAGGGTGTTGCTGAAATTTTGAGATGTAGGAAGCTGGTCCCCCAAACTTAACTTTAAATGTTTGAGTTTGATTGGGTCCATATTTTAGGCTATACTCTTGGAAAATAATCTTTGAAGTTTAGACTACTATAGTTTCAGGTTCTTACGTTTGCAGAGTGAAGGAAGTTTTATGATTAAAGCTTTGAAATTTAGTTTCAACATTTTAGAAACTAGATTGTGGAGCGTATACTGAACCAAAAATATGCTTGGAATTTTGTTTTTTCGTTTCAGTAACTGAATTCTGGGATACATAGGAAATCTAAATTTGGTTTGTTCCACATCTTCATATAAAGTGATGCAGTTGCATCGTACACCACACAATGAAGGGTATTAGAATTCTTCGTCATTTGCTGTCCAAATTTTGTCCACAAATTCGTACTTTGTATCTCGTATATGTGCATGTTTTCATAGTTTGCTCACTTTACCTTTATCACTTCACGCTTGAACTTAGGACCCCATCCTTGTGTCTTTAAGCACCTCCATCATCCCAACCCTTGTCTGCTTCAATCTTTACGTTCTGCAAACTGATAATGTGTATGCAAAGGACATTTTGGCCTTAGCCAATAAGGAGAATTTCTCATAGATTTATTATTTTTGAATTTAAGATCGAAGAAAGTTCTTTTAATTTATAAAGTGAGGATAGTTGAACTTATGATTCTGTACGAACTATTTTAACTCGTTATTATATTATTAAATCGGAAAAAACGATAATTATTTGTGATAAGAAAATCAGATTAAGAAAAACTAAAACTGTATGAACAGAGAGTATGCGCTTTTCTAGTTTGAAATTTCCCCAACGGACAACTAGAAGTATTGAACCAGATCATGAATTAAAGGAAAAATTTGAAAGAATTTTAAAAGCTTTTATATTTTCTGGATTGAATTAAAGTAACAGGGCAACTTAACTATCATCAAGAACAAACAAATGACGACTTAAGGAATTTTTAAGGAAAAACAATTTTCGCTTTTATTATTTTTGTTAGTTTGTTTAATATATATATATATATATATATATATATATATATATATATATATATATATATTTTGTGTGTGTGTGTGTTATTTATAATTTAATTTTAAATAATATATATAAATCTTTTTTTTTTTTATTTATTTTTTATATTTATAATTT
>Ga0099822_1010823_pt1 | contig 11258 bp, 6 predicted proteins | sample CowpeawhiteBW_FD_76839 | JGI IMG/M metagenome (GOLD analysis project Ga0099822, IMG submission 76839) | Root nodule microbial communities of legume samples collected from California USA - Cow pea white BW | ecosystem: Host-associated > Plants > Roots > Nodule | place: USA: California | collected... | reverse complement strand
ATATATATATATATATATATATATATATATATATATATATATATATCTATCCACTTTAGTGTTTAATTTTTCTTTGAATAAGAAAATTTTAATTTTAATTTACATAAAAATATTTTGGTTATTTTGAAATTTAAAAGCAATAGCATTCATTTTAAAATAGATAAATACTATTTATTTTAAGGTTATTTTTTTAAAAGTTGTATATTAAAATTACATACTTAAAAAAAATCTATGATATTTATTAAAGATCATGGTTTGTATACCAAAATCTCTTAAAAGTCTTGACATCCAAGCTCTTTAATATATATAACATAGGTATACTTGAAAAATTCTTATGGATAAAAACTAAAATACTATTTTGAACCAAAAATCTAAAAACAATAAATGTCTATATAGTACTTATGTTTTGTATATTAGTCGCCTTGCTCATTATTATTAAAGAAGAATCTCAAACTCACACATGGTAAAGAAATTTTTCCCTTAACCTAATTGTGATTCCCTAAAGTTTTGATTTTTCACGAGCTTGCCCTCTTTCTATATGAAAAAGAATAGACAAAGACACTATGATAAATGCATGCAGCCTTTAGAAAAGACATCTTAAAGTGAGGGCAATTCCCTCTTTATTATTACTTTCTGAATTTTGCAAGAATATTCCAAAATACCATTGAAGGATTTTCATGGATTGTTGAAACATCTTCCCAAAATTTTAGTTATGTTGCGTGGCTTTGTCCGAATTGTTGCCTCGCTAGGGAATCTTTCTTCTGTATGCTATGCAAGATTCAAATATTGCATAATCACAATTTTATGCTTCAATAGCATAGCATAACATTGTAAACTATTCATTCCTAATATGGACAAATAATCTCTACCACTTTGAATAACTAGCAATCAACCAATATTGAATTTTGTTTATTCAATGTTTAGGACACCAAGCACTAAGCTAAATAGGACCATGTTAAAAAATGTAAATGTGAATTTATATATAAGCTTCCTCAAAATAATGAACAATATAATTAAAAAATTTAAAACTATTATAAAAAAATTGTGTTTATATAATCTTTAATAATTTGCTTTCTGAAAACGTTTATCAATGAAAATTGAATTTGTAACCTTAGGTCCAAAACCAAAACACTCACTACTAGACTAAAAGATATATTTGATAATCAAAATATAACTTTTTTTTTATGTAAGAGCATAATAATTCAAGTATCACGATTCAATTGTGATTTGGCCTATATGACCTTCGTCATAACAATTGATGCACCATACAGTAAATTAAGGTAACTATTTCAGTAATTTTAGATTTTTTTTTTCTGAAAATCAATCACTCATTTCTTTTACGGAAAACATTTTTCAGAAGCTTTTGATGGGGTGAGAGGTGAAATATGATGGGACACAGGAAGCTTTAGCCAAAATTTAATTATTTTTGGACTACGTGATGGTAAACTAAAATACTTAAAGTTAATTACCTGTAATTTTAAATATGTGATCTAAATTATCCACACTTTTAAATACCGTTGTCTAAAATATACACAATTTTAATTATGGTTTAAACTATCCACGTATTAACAATTATTGCCTACAACTATTATACATTTTCTATAAAACATAAAGGGCATCATTTTTACTATACACTTTAGGTTAAAGACAAATAAAATTCAGTATATTCCTGTTTTAGACGATGATATTTAAGCCATTGTAAGTGTTTGCTTATCTATAAAATGGTGTAATGTATATCACAGTTCCCGGTAGAGTTCAGTTTGTCACATAAGAAATATTGCACACGTTAGGAAAGAGTTTTTAAATCACTTGCATAAAGTGAGAATGTTTTACATAAGTTACATAAAAAGTTGGACGAAATATTTTATAATTTAGTTTTATGAACAAAAATACAATTTTTTATATTAGTTTAAAAATAAAAAACATATTTAACTTTAAAAAATATATTTATACAATTTCTTTTAACTCTAATATTTAATCTACCACGCCAATGAAAAAAGACCAATTTTTTTTTTTTCATACCTGTTTATCTTTTACACTCATTGTTTTTTATCTTATTTATTTTTTCCTATAAATTTACTTCCATCACCCTCAGTTTACAACAGTTCATATTATCAAGAGACATGTGTTAACTCGAGAGTAGGTAGAAACAAAGAATTGGTCATTTTAAAGAAACCAGACAGATCCTTTAAACTCGCGGGAACACTGTCACCCCACATAATCCATCACAATCAAGCTCATCAACATTCTAATCTTGTACCATAACTCATGGTTAATATTACAAAGTTAAACATTTTACCAATTTTTTTCATTTTTCACTTTTAGGTTTTGGTTCTAGGAGAGTTGGTTGCATCACCACTTGCATAGAAAACACAGAACTCAGTTTTTGTTCCTATTTTTTATTTTTATTTAATAAAATCTTGGAAGGAAGGAATTCTGCTTTAGTTTATGTACAGTTTTGATGGTGCTTCAATCTGCATAAGCATTACAGAAGAAGGAGCTTGTGATCTCAATCTCCTTCTTTGCTTTCATTTTGTATTGCTCACCACCATTCTTATCTGGTTAGAATCTAAAAACTCATTGATGAATACATAGGTTTTTCAATGTGAATGAATTGAATTCATATTTCTAATTCATCTCTCCTCTTTCTTTTCAGGGTTTATTCTAGGTCAAATTATGGAACAATTTAGGCAAATTGGGGAGGCACTGGGGGCTTTGAAATCTGTGATGGTATTCCGGGAGAACATTCAAATAAATCAGAGGCAATGTTCTCTGCTGTTTGATGTGTTCAACTCTGCATATGAGTGTATTGCAGATGAGATTACACAGAACCTGCAATTTGAAGAGAAGAATGTGAAGTGGAAGATTTTAGAGCAACCCCTGAGGGAGATCCATAAAATTTTCAGAGAAGGTGAAACATACATTAGGCAATGCATGGAAACAAAGGATTGGTGGGCGAAAGCCATTACCTTGTGCCACAACACAGATTGTGTTGAGTTTCACATACACAATCTGCTTTGTTGCATGCCGGTAGTAATTGAAGCTATAGAGTCTGCAGGAGAAACATCAGGGTTGGATCAAGAGGAGATGCAAAGGAAGAAGTACATAAACTCTAACAAATACAAGAAAGAGTATAGAGACATGAAGCTTTTCCAATGGAAATTTGGGAAGCAGTACCTCATCACTCAGGACTTGTGCAACCGTTATGATAGTGTTTGGAAGGAAGATAGATGGTTCCTTTACAACAAAATCCTAGAAAAGAAAGTGGAAGGTGTGACAAAGTATGAGAAAAAATTGATAGATTTGCTTCTGAGAAATTTGGAAATAGCAGAATCAGTAGCAGGGAGGCTCCTTCCGAGCTCAATATTGGTTGGATCTAAGGACTTTCAGGTGAGGAGAAGAATGGGGAATGCGAGCCAGTACAAGGAGATTTCGTGGTTAGGTGAAAGCTTTGTGATAAGACATTTTACTGGGGACATTGAAGCTTTGCAACCTGAGATCATAGACCTTTTATCTCTTTCCCATCCAAATATAATGGACTGCCATGGTGGTTTTACTGATGAGGAGAAGAAAGAGTGTTTTTTGCTGATGGAACTCATGAGCAAAACACTTTCCACCCACATCAAAGAGATTCACGGTCCAAGAAGGCGAATACCGTTCTTGCTTCACGTAGCAATTGATATCATGCTTCAGATTTCCAGAGGAATGGAGTATTTGCATTCAAAGAAAGTGTATCATGGAGAACTAAACCCTTCAAGCATTCTTGTTAAGCCTAGAAGTGCATCCCCAGAGGGTTACTTGCACACCAAGGTAACTGGATTTGGACTAACTTCTGTGAAGGATTTGAATCAGAAAGGGAACACAAATCAGAATGGAACTCCCCCATTCATCTGGTACTCTCCTGAAGTACTTGAGCAGGAAAACTCAGGAGGCACACCAAACTCCAAGTACACAGAGAAATCTGATGTATACAGTTTTGGAATGGTTTGCTTTGAGCTTCTAACTGGCAAAGTCCCTTTTGAAGATAGTCATCTCCAAGGGGAGAAAATGAGCAGAAACATAAGGGCAGGAGAGAGGCCACTTTTCCCACTTAATTCACCCAAATATGTCATAAACTTGACAAAGAGATGTTGGCATATTGATCCACATCAACGTCCAAGCTTTTCTACCATATGTAGAGTTCTTCGCCATATAAAAAGATTTCTTATTATGAATCCTGGTTACAGTACTCAGCCAGAACCACCAGTGCCATCACTAGATTATTGTGATGTAGAGTCACTGCTTCTGAAGAAGTTTCCTTCTTGGGGAAGTTCTGAACCTGCACCAGTATCAATAATCCCATTTCAAATGTTTTCCTATCAAGTTGTTGAACGAGAAAAAATAACTGCATGCTGTAAGGATAACTATGAGTCTGGAAGTGATGCTTCAGCTTGTGGTGATGAACTTGTTACTTCAGGGGATGAACCGTTTCCATCCACAGCTGAAAGGAAGTCTTTGCTTGGAAATGATATTATGAACAGAAAAATTATTTTGACCAGGAAATCTCTTGATTTGAAGCTCACCAAACAACCAGGTTGCCTTCTGAACCTTCTCGTTGTTGTTATTCATGCAATTATAAAATGCAGCAGTTGATGATTTTAAAGAGCTAATGAAACTTCCTGCTATCATCAACAATGTTTTATCCTGTTATGGCATGTTTGTGAATTTCTTTTTCATTAATCAAAATCTTAAGTTGCAAACTCCTGCAAGCTAAGGATACAAAAATGCCTGCTTGCTTGGAAGAAACCAAGGAAATTACAGAAGTATTCTAGCCATAATAGATTACTATTTCTAACAACATGTGTACATTGTTTGAGAAAATTTTCATGTCAGAACGATTTAGAAATCTTGTTTTTTTATATTACACACACAAAAGCCAAAGCACACTTTTGAATAAAATTTATCAAGAGGTTGAAATACCAGTTCATCACATTAAGGGTGAGTTTGGCTTTTCATTTTGAACCTGCAACTAAACAAGTTTGATCACACAAGTGGTAGAGAGTATGCAAGACACACAGCAAAAGTGTGAAATTGGGAGGAAGGTTGAATAAGATATGATCTTTTTTTTTAAATACTTTTGGAAAATATTTTAGAAAACAGTTTTTAGAACCAAAAGGTAGGAAGAAAATCAAATGATGTGAATCCTACTTCCTATTTAGTGAAAACATTTGTCAAACATAAACCTGTCTTCAACAGGAAAAAGAGGAGGGTGTTAAGGAAGAGGAGCTTCACTTTTATATCATTGCTAATTGTTTCTGAACTTGATGTGTTTTTGAATGCAGGTACAACGAAAGGGAGAACAGCAAGACCTCCACAAATGTCCCCTCGTGCAAGTATGAGAATTCCATCAGAGAACCATATATCAAGTTCAAGGGCAATAAGAAGAGTATCTTCTGGTCATGTCTCAGACTCTGAGCTTTCTTAGATCACAGAATGGATTCACATTTTATTCTGACTTCAGACACCAAGCAGATACTTATAAACTCGAGACTCTTCTCATTTGCAAGGATGGATTCACATAATTAACTTAAGTAGATTAAATTAATGTATTTTTGACCTGAGTAGTTTGTGAAAAAGGATAGGAACAGCACTCCTTGTATTCATGCCACAGCAAAATGTCTCATTAATGCATGAAAACTTTTTTTCCACCTTTTCTTTATCCTTAGTAACTGGGTGGAAATAGAACCTGGAGATTCAAATCTACCAAACTGGCACTGGAAGCATCTTTTGAACATATAACAGAAAACTAAAACATGATGTATAGAAGGTTTCAGTAGTTCTGCCTTAACTTTTGCACAATTTTCATAGACGGTGTAAATTTAATATTTGAACCAGAACCATTATTACAACTACACTTAGTTTTTGCAAGCAAAATAGTAATGCACAGCATAGATCACATCCTGTAGTTTTCTGATAAACTAAAAGTGATTTGGAAGTTAAAGTAACAAGAATGTATCTCTGCGCTGCATCATCCAGATCTGCTTTAGTAATATATCCCTCACTTGCTTAACAGACTGCAGTCTCAGGAGCTTGGATGTGTAGGAGCAAGAAGTTATGCTGTAAAACAACATTTTTGTATAAGATTCAAGTTCAATCAAACTTTCAGGTCTGTCTGGTGCCCCTAGATTGTTGATTTGTGAATATGCCATTGATGCGAAGTTTCTGAAGGAAAAACTTCTGCTTTGTACTATGGAGGGTGCTATATACAGATGTAATGATGAATCAGAAGAAACCTCTAGTCATGTGTGATACTGATATTTGAGAGAGACTTGCATGCTCCAGCTTCACCACTGCTTCAGTTCAAATTCCTTTGTACATGCTATATACAATTTTGGTTCAGCCTTTTTTGTATCAGATTTTAAAAAGGTTATCCTCATATCATTTTGTAGAAAACTAGCTCCAGAAAATGATCAAAGCATGAAAAATAAACACACACTTTTGCTCAGAAGCAAATTATTCCTCATAATTCATTGAAACCTGAACCAAAAACTAGTCTGAGAGTTCATCTCAAGTGAAATGAATCCTTTTAAGGCTTCAGTGTCAACCAGAGTCTGTCAGACCATCTGCAATAGTTTAACAATTCCAACTGAGTTGGCGGCCACAAGCATGTCAGACTTCTTTCTCCAGCAAACACTAGAAACGAACCCTCCATTACGTGGATCATCAGAAATGGGATCAATTGGCTCAAATTTATGAGTAGCAATTGGCACTAGAAGTGATTTGTGATAACAGTATACCTGAAAGGGATACATGTTTAAAATGAATTAGAATTTGTATCTTGGTAATCTCACTGGAAAAATTTATTAAGAAAAAGCAAAGTCCCATATTATCATTAGCATGGTGTAGATCTGAATCACCTCACCTTTTCAACTGTCTTAATTGTAAGAATGAATTGTATGATACTCATTAATCAAAATTATACCTCATTAGATTCTGAACCACATGCAATGTATCCATCAGAAACAGATAATCCCACGAAATTCTGGAGAAGAATTTGAACAACGAACAAATTACAAAACATCAAAGAAGACAAAAAGTATGGTAAAATGTGGCAAGAAATCAACCTTTTTATTTCTATGTCCTTTAAAGGTTAAGGCACAAGCATCAGAAGACAAAGCAGAAGAACTGGTTTTCTTCAGGTCCCAAAGCTTCAAAGAGTTGTCAGTGGAAGCTGTGACAACTGTTTCAGCATCTATAAATTTTACATAGCTCACAGCTTTCCCATGACCAGCTAGTGAGCACCAAGGGATTCTAGTGTGACGAAGATCATAACCATAAACCTTGTGATCAGCTGATCCAAAAAATAAAAGATTTTTTGATGGAGGAGAGAACTGAACACAGCATATATTGGCAACCATAGTGATAGTTTCCACAGAATTTCTCTACAACCAAAAAAAGTTTAGACCATTATCACACAATGTGAAGCACAGACATTCATTCTTTCTTTCTATGACATATTCTTGTTTCTTTTCACATTAATCTTGTTTTATGTTACAGGCAAAGGGCAAAACAAGATGAAAAATATGCATATAAAAAAGCATACCTCGTTAATATTCCAAACTTTGACAGAACCGTCATCACTTCCACTAGCAAACATTTTTGGGTCTGACAGAGAAATGTCAACAGACCAAGCTCTCTTTTCGTGCTCTATGTATTGAGATAAAAGCTGACCAGTGCCTGCATCCCACATCTGAGTTCATCCATTCATGTTATATCAGTAATGTCAAATGTCAAGTAGTGAAAACAGTAAAAACAATGATAGAATGAGTATGAATGAAAAAAAGGACATGACTAACATTGATTTTCTCTCATCAACTATAGCATTATTGTTTCAAGAATTACACACCTTTATCTCACCATCATAGTCAGCAGATGCCAGATGATTTTGTATGCAAGTGTTCCAGCACACACTACTAATCTTTGATTGATTTGACATCTCAACTACTACTGGGTACTGGATGTCATCAGAATCACTTGAAATAGCACTACTCAGTTCAAAAATCTTGATTTTCGTTGAAATTCCTCCTGTTGCAATGTAATCTTCATCACGGTCAAAACTTAAACCACAGATTATATTTCCATCACTATTTTCTAATCTGCCACACTCTTCAAACTTGCTGTAACGAGCAAACTTGCATAAACCTTCACAGAATGATTCTAGACAAGCAACAGAACTCTGAATTCTTCTTGGCTCCTTATTATCAACATTCTCTACATGCCTCCATTCACTTTCCATCACATTTTTATCATTGCTTGAAACAGATGAAGCCTCTTTTGGTAGAACTCTGGATCTTGCGGCAAAGTATGAACTCTCTAGCTCATTTATATTACTCATTAATCTTTCTTCATCCACAAATGGCCTTCGAATCATTTTTCCAATGTCTGAATTGGAAGAATCTTGAGAGTGTACATCGTTTCCTCTCAATTTAGGGTTTTTCATTGGTGCCAAAGGAAACACTGAATCTGTCCCAAGTGAGTAGCTTCTTTCTACCTCCTTAATATCTTCATTCAAGAAATTCAGCACTTTTTCCAACTTGGCTGCCTGTTTCTTCTTTTCTTCTCTGAGTGAAATTAGAAAATGTATTAAAATCTCTGTTTCAGCCTCATTGTCAGATACTCCAGCTTCATCATCTTCAGAATTTGATTCTTCTGGTTCACATACAAGTTCAGATTCTGTAATCTTCCTGTTATACACAAGGAAAATTATAAAAATTATGGAAGAAACATGATGCCCCTTCAACATGTTATCAACAATCCTTTAGCTATGTGATTATTTGAACATATTAAGGAAAGAAAATAGTATGTGTTGTTTTTCTGATCAGGTATTTTCATTTACAGAGCCAAGAAGTTCAAAGATGGTAATAGCACTTTCATGTCCTTAACTGAGGAAATGAAACTAATAAAACATGCAGTAATCAGCAATCTGTTTCCAAAGTCACATGCAACAAAACAGATACTTGACCAAGTTTTATGGATCTTAATAGAAACACTACAGGGTGATTTACAGAAGGAAAAGTTTCAATTTTTCAAAAAATCTATGGTTTGGGAAATATGTTTCTACTTAAAATAGCATTAATTTTCTTCAGAAAAGATTTTTAGTCAAGTTTCTTACCCAAATATTTTATGAGATAGTTCAGAATACAAGGATATGTTTGCATATTGAATTTTTTCATATAAATTTTAGGATTTAATGCATCATTATTCATGACATATTTATTTTATAGTCCTTACTTTCATAAATAAATAACAAAAAATAATTTTCTTACTGAAAGACAAAATACCAACTTTGAAAACTTTAATATATTTTACTACCATCGTATTTTGTTTCAAAATTTTATTTACATTTCTTAACATAATCTTAATATAATATTTAAAATATGGAATTTTTTTAATTTTTAATTAATTTAATTCTTTATTTTTATAAATACATCATTTTAATTTTTTTAATTAAATTTTAAATTTTATTAAATTTATTCACATTTTAAATGTATTTTTTAAATATATTTTATGATAATATTTAAATTTTTTATTTTATTTTTCATATTTTTGTGAATCTAAATATTATTATAAAATATTTAAAAATGTTAAATAAATTTAAAATATTTAAATTTATAAATACATTTAAAATATTAAATAAATTAAATAAAATTTTATAAAAAAAATTAAATTCATAAAATTTTTAAATAAAGAATTAAAATGGTATAAATTTTTTAAATAAAAAATTAAATTAGTATAAAGTTATGAAAATAAAAATTATTTAAAAAGAAAACGTCAGCTATAAATTTTCTTTAAATTTATAATAAAAATTTTAAATAGTAAAACCCTCTCGGCGAGCAGAGTTGTTGTTCTTCGTCGTCCACCGCCGCCTTCGAGGCTTTTCGCGCCAGCAGGGGCTGTAGCTCCGGCGACTCCATGGTGTTCCCCGCTTTCCGACAGGCGGCGGCGGCGGCATCATCGCAGTGAAAGAGGTTGACGGTGGGGTCAGCGAAGAAGGTCTTGCGTCTGCGGAGACAGTAGTAAAGGGCAGAGAGGGCAGTTAAGATAAGGAGGAGGATAAGGGCGCAGACGGCGGCGATTACGGCGACGGCAAGGGGGTTGGCGGCGGAGGCTGATGTGGGGCGGAAGGGTTGGTTGAGGAGGGTTCTACTGGTGAGTGTAGAAGTGGTTGGGTGCAGCAACTTCCACATTGTGTTTGCTTCAGTAAGAAAAGAAAAAGAGTTTTTAAGAGTGATGAATGTGTGTTAGAAATAATGAATCATATGAAACAATAAATAGAGATAAAGTTGACTAAAGAGTTTACCATAATGTGTATGTTTTGTATTATATACAGACATTCATTAAAAAATATTTATTTAGTATGTTATTTTTATGTGTAGGTTGCACTATTTTTTGCCATGTGTAGATATTGCTTAGTATTTAAGTAGAAAAATTGTTTAGCTTCGTGTGTTGTTTCTGTCCACACAATTGCTGATCATTTTTTAATCAAGCCAAAGTGAAGGTTAAAAGTGGTGGGTCCAATTATAATTATGCTTTTTTAACTCTGAAAAATGTTACTTATATGACTGTGAAAAAAAAGAAAATGGGAAAGGATGTGTTTGTAACGGGTGAAGAAGGAAAAGGAAGAAAATGTAGCAGAAGATATTCTTACAAGGATGTAAATTTATAATACTTAAGTGGATGTAAACGTCTTTTTATTGATTTTATAAGGTTTGTTAAACTTAAAATTTACTTTTTTAAAATATATCGACAAAACTTGTATAAAGGAAACTAAAATGTGATATTCACTCTAGAGTTTTTTTATAAGTAGAGTGTACATCAATTGATCAATAAATTTACCTATTAATTGATCACATCAAATTATTAGTAGTTTGATAAAGTAGAGAGGTAAAATACTTATAAATTTAAAAATTTAGATAACGAATTTCATAACATTTAAAACAATATTATAAAACATATAAATAAATTTCTCCACCTCAGTAACTCCCACCTTTCTCAGTTATATGCGGGGGAAAATGGTGCCCTTTGATGTTGACACGATCAATGAGTTTTTGGGCACCCAACTGGTTGATGATGTGGAGTGTCAGTTTTCAATGTTAGATGATGAGGGCGTGGCGCCTGGAGAGCTGATCCAAGCACTCTGCTTGGCGGGTGAAGGATTTCACAGGGGTACGATTCAGAGAGGTTCCCTTCACCCTTTGGCCCGCTTCTGGTCAGCATTT
>Ga0099822_1010822_pt1 | contig 11259 bp, 10 predicted proteins | sample CowpeawhiteBW_FD_76839 | JGI IMG/M metagenome (GOLD analysis project Ga0099822, IMG submission 76839) | Root nodule microbial communities of legume samples collected from California USA - Cow pea white BW | ecosystem: Host-associated > Plants > Roots > Nodule | place: USA: California | collected... | reverse complement strand
CTCCTTGCGGTTGACTATGTAAATCCTGCCAGACTTCGCGCTTTTGCGATCGTCTTCGGCCAAAGCGACGTCGACGGTCTTCAACGTCTCTGATGTCGGAAATCTGCTTTTGCTAAGAGGGATCGAAAAGGGGGCTACCTATTGTTTGGCGAGGGAGCCTGCTGATGCGATGATGGAGAATCGCTCGACAGTCCAGCTCGACAACTGGATCATCAAGGCGAAAGGTCACTTGCAGGCGGGGCCACTTGCTCGGTCCGACGAGATGGTTCCAGAGTTTAGCGACGTTGGCGGCCACGCTGCTTGGCCAGGTGTTCCGTTGATGCGCGCGATGGTCGAGAATAGGCGCGGGCGAAATATCATCACCCGGATGCCGCGTTCCTGTCACATCTGGTCCATGATCAGGTGCAGTAATTGGGAGGTCAAGGGATCGAAGGGCGCGGCGGATGTACCCGCCCCGATGATCTCCAGTGGCCCCGGCGTCTGACAGGCGCTGGGGCCGTTGCTTTTGGGCACGTTCATCCGCGCAGATGTCGGCACTTGGATGCGAGGCGGAAATCACACATTGGGCGGAGGTGCCCTGGCAGTGACGCTTCGATAACTTTGTCTGGAGGCGGCTCGTGGCGTTGCATCAAACGCGATACCTAGACTCCCCCGCATTTTCGCTTGTATACTTCCCGTTGCTTAGCCGGTGTGGAACACGCGCTGATCTTCAATTCGATTGCCTCGCTGTGGCGCGAAAAGGAGCTCGACAATGGCGATTACGACGCTGACGGTCTTAGCAAGCCTGCTGCAACTGCACGGGCCAGGTGCGACAATTCAAAGCGATCATCAGGGGATCGACGCACTGCTGAGAGATATGCGCCAACAGAGCCTGCAAGAAGTACAGAGCCCGCGAGAAGGAGTAGCTTCGGAGCAGCCGGCGGCAACTCAGGTTTATTTCAGACGTGGAGGCTTTGCCAGAGGGCCTTATGCGGGCGGCTTCCGCAGAGCCGGATACTATCCGGGCGCAGGTGCATTCCGGAGAGGCGGATACTATCCAGGAGGAGGATTCCGCAGGGGCGGCTTTGTCCGGGGCTACTAGGCTGATCTTAGCTTCCCGGTATCCGCCATGTCGGTTGATGTTCCACAGTCTGTCGCGTTCCAGGATCAGCCGATCACGCAATTGCTGGTCAAGGTAGCAACGAGATGCAACATTGACTGCTCTTATTGCTACTGGTTTCGCGATGCGGCCGTTTACAACAAGCCCAAGCTGATGAGCAACGAGGTGTTGCAGCAGTTGTTGCTGCGCCTCGAACAGCACATCGCGAGATACTCTCTCGTCGATTTTCCGATCATTCTGCACGGCGGTGAGCCCTTGCTTTGGGGCGTTGATAATTTTCACCGTTTTGCCGAGGCCTGTGAAGGCATTTCGTCACGAACGGGATGTGGCATTCCCATTGCGGTCACAACCAATGGCGTGCTGATCGATGACGAATGGCTCGACTGCTTCGAGGCTCGCAACATTTCGGTTGCGATCAGTCTCGATGGGCCGGAACATATTCACGACACTCATCGCAAAACCTTCCAAGGCACCGGGACCCACGCTGCCGTGGAGCGTGCCGCTCGCATGCTGGTGTCGCGCGACATTGGCGTCATTGCCTTGGCGGTTTGCAATCCGGCCTACGTGCCGCGGCAATATGCCGAGTTTTTTGCGGCGTGCGGCATCTCCAACTACGACATCATGATTCCCGACGCCACGGTGGACGAGAAGCCGCCATCCATTGCCGCATTCTACAAGGGGCGTTTCGATTTGTGGCTCGATGCAAATCGCGCGGCACCAACAGCCAATATTCGCATCATTTCCGACATGGTCGCTGCGTTGATCGGCAACAATTCCCCGACCGAGGGTGTGGGCCACAAACCTATCGAGCTTTGCACGGTGATGACCGACGGCACCGTGGAGCCGCACGATGTGCTGCGGATTGCGGGCGACGGCTTTACGAATACCAGGTTCAACATCTTCGACCATGCAATCGACGATGTCAGGAACGAGCCTCGCTGGAAAGCCGCGCGCGATGCTTCAATCAATCTCTGCACGAAATGCCGACAGTGCAAGTTCATGAATGCCTGCGGCGGAGGCTATCTACCGCATCGTTTCTCTCAGAAAAATGGCTTCGACAATCCGTCCGTCTATTGCGATGATCTCTATTCGATGTTTGAGAACATGCAATCCGTACTGGAGCGCCATCTTTACGTCCGCAAGCAAGACGGAGAGCGTATTTAGGTGCACAGCGCCGTGACCGGCGGCTAAGAGCCGCTCGAATTCCTGGCACGTCGTCCACGGCCGCCCATGCTGAGCGATGTTTCGGCAATCGGTGATACGAACGATCGGGCAGTCACCCGCCAAAAGCGATCCCCGTCTGCAGCTAGACGTCTGCGGTCGTCAATTTGCCCAGCTCTTCTTGAAGTGCTGCTGCCGATCCGATCCCAATGTTCTTCACGATTGTCCGGGCTTGCGACATGGAGATGTTCAACGGTCGGATGCGATCGTCGCGATAATATCTGACATTACCGGTCAGCGGCGTGGGAGCTTGCGGAACGAAGACGACCACCCAGCCGGTCTCGAGCGTCTCCAGAAGATATCCGATTTGCCAGCCACCATCCGTGCTTACAAGCACGGGTCTGAAGTTGTCGCTGAGGCCTTCGGCCTGAGACAAGCCTTCAGCCAAGCTCTTCACCATCTGATATTGCGGAAGACCGCCGAGGAAGGAATTTTCAAACCATCCGCTGATGCGAGACCCGGACCGCGTATGCGCGACCATGCCGGCGACGAACGAGATCAAGATGAGCAAGGCAACTGCTAGCACCGTGACAATTCCAACGCCCGCGACCGTTCCTATCTGGTCGAAATGCAAGGCGTGAGAAACCGGAAGGGCTGCCTTGGTTGCAATTCGCATCGCATGGCCGAGCATCGCCAAGACAAGTGCCACCGGCAAAAGAAACAACGCTCCTCCGATGATCGTGGTTTTCAAGAAATCCTTCATTGTCGCTCCCCTGATCGGCGCCAATTCGGTGAGATCGCAAAGCTGTCGGGGCGAGATGTATCGCAGCGGCCGTTGTTTCGCTTGCACCTGCCGGAGTTGTCCAGTCGCACACGATCCCCCAGCTTGTTTGCGAGGACTGCAGCGAAGGGTCTGAGATCATGACTATGCCGGGGCCGTGGTTGGCCTTTGTTGCATCGGCCGAGATCGCGGCCGTGGGGTCGGGCCGGTCCGACGCGATCGCTCTTACCGCAAAGCACGACCGATGTTCGGGGAATGTGCAAATTGTGCCAAAGCGAGCGCGCGCTTCTCTCGCACTGTCGCCGTCCCCTTCGCCGATGGCTCTTGCTGTTGCCGCGCATGCTTGATTCGCTTTCATGCGACGGCCCCGACGCGAGGTAGGATCGGACGCCGGGGCCGCTTCCGCTACCCGTCGATCGGGAGGAGCAAATCGATGGAGGTAGCTCTCACAGCAAAGCACAACTCTTGTTTGAGGCAAGGGCTACGCCGTGTTCCTTCGCCGCGATTGCATCACAATTGATACACAACCAAGACTTCCGCGCATATTGCTGTCGCACCAAATTCGTCTCAACCTCGACCGGCCTCGGTGGTGGCGGATGGCGCACACCCCTCAGACACTGAACTCGCAAGTGTGGGCAGCCGTCACCGCCGGGGAACCGAGGCGAACGACATCGCCTGACGCAGTCGCTTTGATCGTGGGGTTGTGGCGCTCAACAGCGAAGTTCTTCTTCCGCCTGGCATCGAGCAATGTCGATGGCCGTCGGGCACGCTGCACTGCCGCAATCCTATTCAACGAACCTCGTATCAGCACCGAGGCCAACTGCGACTGCGAAACGCAGACCAAGCACCAAGGCCACCTTCGCGTAGCAACACCGATAGGCCCACCGGGCGGGTGCGACGAAAATGTCACGACCGTCGAGAAACACCCGCGTGGCAGGATTTGCATAGTCAGCTTCAGGTGTTCTTCTAGATAACCTCCAGAGGTTGTTGGGCGAATTCGCCGTCACTCGCAGCAGCGACGGCGTCGTCATGTATTGCGGTTGTAGATTGCGTCACTCCTACGCTCAGTCGGCGTCCGGTTCTTTTCAATTCGTCTTTGTTGAGAACCCAGCGGGGTAGGAGGGGGCGCAAATGAAGTGCGCAATCGGCTCGGCTTTTCGGGATTCAACCGTGGACAATCGTAAGGACGAGACATCAGCGGGCGGGCCCCTGCGATCGTTGGCGAAGTTCTTCAGGATTGAGCCGAGACCATGCACTGCGAATTATCGAAACTGGTATGCGCTAGCCGTGCTGGCATTGGTCGCATCGGGCGCGATGGTCGATGCCGCCAGCGCCCAGTCCTGCACAGTTGCGCCGGACTCCACAGTCTCGGCAACAAGTGGGACCTGCTCGATCGATCCGAACACTACGTTGACCGGAAGCCCCGCGATTCACGCAAGTTCGAGCGCCCAGATCACGACCAACAACGTCAACATCAATCCCTTCAACGGCGGCAGCATCGGCGGCTTGGCGGATACTGCCGGCACGATCATCTTCAGTTCCGGAGCGAGCATCAACGGCAACTGGAGCACTGCCGCATCGGCGCAAAGCGGCGGCCAGATCATCTTTCAGTCGGGCTCTGCCATTAACCCCGCCTTCGGCGGCGGCGGAACTGCACTGAGCGCCGATGGAACGGGCAGTCAGATCACCGCGACAGGTCTCGCCGTAAATCTCAACGGCGCCGGCAATAACGTCGCCGCGAAGGCAACCAACGCGGCAACGATCAGTCTGCTCAACGATTCGATCGCTTACGCGGTCGGTGGTGGCGGCAACACCGGTCTGTGGGCAACGGGCGCCGGCAGCCAGATCACGTCGACGGGCACGATCATTTCGATGCCCGGTGGAGGGGGCAATGATGTCGGCGTACGCGCGGATACGAGCGTGACGCTCCCGCTCGTCGGGGGAGGCGTCTCCGTTCAGGGTAATGGCGGCGGAGAGACGGGATTGCTGGCGCAATCCGCTGGCAGCACGATCACGGCGACCGGTGTCGCGGTCACCGTCTCCGGCGGCGGCGGCGACGTCGGCGCCAAGGCGCTCGATGGTGGCGCGATCACGCTAAGAGGGGGCAGCGTCGCCGCGACGGGCAGCGGCGGCGGTGAAACCGGGCTGCAAGCGAGCGGCGCCGGCAGCACGCTGACGGCGACAGGCGTCACCGTAACCGTTCCGAACAGCAGCGGCGGCCGCGGCGTGCAGGCCGACAATTCGGGCAGCGTCACCCTCACGAACGGCACGACGGTCACCACGTCCGGAGCAGGCACCCACGCTGCCGGAGTGACGAGCGGCGGCACGCTGAGCATGGCGGGTGGCTCTCTGACCGCCAACGGGTCCGGCTCCAATGCGCTCAATGTGAGCGGCGGCACCGCGACGCTTGCCGGTGTCACCATGACCAGTCCGAACGGCGCTTCGATCGCCGCGCCCGGCGGGACCAGCAATGTCAGCCTCACGGGCGTGACGGCAGTCGTCAACAACGGCCAGTGGCTGAATGTCAGCGGCGGCTCCACGCTCAATCTCGTCGCAGATAGCTCGGCTGTGCAGGGCGCCGCACTCACCGATGCCGGCAGCACGTCCAACGTCGTGCTGACGAATAATTCGCTTTGGACCATGACCGGTAACTCGAACGTCACGAACTTGGCGAACGTATCGAGCATGATCCAGTTCAGGCCACCTGTCGGCGATCCGACGCAGTTGTCGAGCTACAAGACGCTGACGGCGGTAAACTATGTCGGACAAGGCGGCACCATCGGCCTCAACACGTTCCTCGGCACAGACGGTTCGCCGTCGGACAAGCTTGTCATCAACGGAGGCACCGCAAGCGGTAACACGTCCCTGAAGATCAGTAACACGACGGGCGGTGGCGCGCTCACCACCGGCAATGGCATCCTCGTGGTCGACGCGATCAATGGCGCCACGACAACGGCCGATGCCTTCAGTCTGGCTCGGCCGGTCTTGGCTGGCCCCTATCAATATACGCTGTTCCGTTCGAGCGTCGATTCCAGCAACCCGCAAGCCTGGTATTTGCGCGACACTCTCGACTGTGTCGCTCATCCCACTTTGCGCGCCTGTGGCGGCGGAGGATTCATATCGATCAACTGCATTCGCTTTCCTAACCTGCCCCGATGCGGTGGCGGTGGCGGCGGCGGAGGTGGCGGCGGCGGTGGCGGCGGAGGCGGAGGTGGTGGCGGTGGCGGCGGTGGAGGCGGCGGCGGCGGTGGCGGCGACATCCCAGACTACCGCGAGGAGACGTCGCTCTATGCCGCAATCCCGGCGATGGCGCTGCTCTATGGACGCAATCTGCTCGACACCCTGCACGAGCGTGTCGGCGAGGAGGAAGACCAACGCTTTCATCCCAATCCGGAGAACGCCAGGGTCGGCTGGGCGCGTGTGATGGGGGTCAATGGCGTGCAGCAGGGCGACAGCCTTGGTGTGCTCGGTGGTTCAGGCGGCCCGCACTTTTCCTATAGCTTCCTGGCCTTGCAGGCCGGGATGGATTTCTATCGTCACGACCATCTCGATGGTTCTCGCGAGCAGGCAGGGGCCTATTTTGCGGTTGGCAGCGCGCAGGGGCGGGTCACTCATTTCGACGGCCAGATGGGCAGCAGTGACTTCGCCGCCTACACGCTTGGTGGCTACTGGACACATTTCGGGCCGACCGGCTGGTACGTCGACTCGGTCCTGCAAGGCACGTTCTACAATATCAGCAGTGCGGGAGATCACTCGTTTGTTCCGGCGCTCAAGACCGGCGCTCAAGGTGTCGCAGCCTCGGTCGAGGGCGGATATCCATTCAAATTCGCTGGTGGATATTTCATCGAACCGCAAGCACAACTGGTCTATCAGACCATTGACATCAACGACGCCAGCGACATCGCTGCACAAATCCGCTTCAGGGATGTGGAGTCACTCGCGGCGCGGATCGGTGCACGATTTGGCCGGACCTGGGCAATCGACGATAGCCCGCGCACGATCACGGCATGGATCCGTCCAAACCTGTGGAACGAGTTTCTCGGCAATCCGACCACGCTGTTCTCGTCGGATACCGGCTTCATTCCGTTTCATGCCAGTCTGGGTGGCCTGTGGGGAGAGGTTAACGTTGGCATCAGCGGCCAAGTGACGTCGATGACGACGCTGTTCGCCAACGCCTCCTATCAGAGCCGGTTCGACGGTGGCGGCTTCGCCTACACCGGAAAGGCTGGTCTGCGCATCAATTGGTAGGACACGGCGTGCAAGCGTGACCGCCGGCCTGGAGCATGATGAGAAAAGCGGGCCTGTTTTCCGAAGCCATCATGCTAAGCGATGAGACCATGATGCGATTCTATCCAATCGCATCATGGTCGGTATGCCGCGCCACATGAATGGCTCAAGAACTGGACGCATGCGGAGTGGGCCCTGGTCGGGCCCACGAGTTCGAGCTTGGCGGATGATCCAGATGGTCTAACAGACCCTCACGCTTTGCGGGACGTACGCGTAACCGTTCCAGACGTTTTGTGTCCGATAGCACGACGAGCCGTAGGCCGAGGCGGCTCCGATGGCCGCACCGGTCGCTACGCCGGCTGCGGCGGCCGCAGGCCATCCCCAACCGCCACCTCTGTAGTAACCGCCTCCGCGGTAGTAGCCGCCACGCGCCCAACGCGCACCTCCGCCGTGCCAGCCCGGCCGCACGCCGGCATGCCATTGCGTGCCTCCACCATGCCAGCCGGGCCGCATGCCGCCGTGAAAGTGAGCCGCCCCACCGCCGAAGCGGCGTGCCTGCGCGTCATAGGGCAGAATCGTCGCTGCCGAAGCGATGAAGCTAAGGATCAGAATGGCTTTGGTTGGTCGCATATCCGGACTCCCTGCAAGACTGCCGGAATAATTCCGAACGAATGCCCTTCGTTCCGTTGTTTCCGCCTCACCTGTTTTGGCACAATGTGCATATTCGGCCGGCGCGACCGATGCTGGCGACGCTGTCGGGAATATCGTCCAATCGCATCAAGCCATGAAGGTCATCGCGACGAGGCGGTGCCAGTCGGCGATTATTCGATGGTCCTGTCAGGCTGACAATGCGCGAAGCTTGGGACGGCCCCGACGAGAGGTTTAATGGGGATTACGCCGGGGCCGTCTTCACTACCGTCGATCGGCCGGGAACGTGGATTGGGGCCAGGTCGATCCAACGCAGTAGTATTATAGCAAAACACAATCTGTATCCGGGACAAGTGCAAATCCTGCCAACCAAGCGAGCGGCTGCGTCTGTATTCGCGGGTGAGGAAACCGAAATCGGCGTTGCCTCCGCGCCCACCCGACCTGGCTGTGCATCAATTGTGATGCAATCGGGGCAGGGTGTCGGTTTGATTGACAGCGCCAACTTCGTCGTCGAAGCTGCGCGCTCCAACAAGATGCATCGGGTGGATCAAGGCATTATCGTTGCTGCTCCCGGTGCGAGGGGGACATCCGCTCTGGACACTCGGAATGGCAGTTGACGATGTGCGGAATCCGGGCGAATCGCCCGGCAAGCGCGATATGCCAATGACGCAGCGCGCGCTCTCCGATCTCTGGGACATTGCGCAATCTTGCGATAAGCCGCGTTGGACAATCAGCGGCGTGAAGTTCTGCTGTCCCTGCCATGACGACCAGAAGCCTTCTGCGGTAGCGCGGATAGGCGTGCATCGTATCGACTTGCACTGCTACGCAGGCTGCGAGCACGAGGATCTCTATGCGAAGTTTGCCGCACGGGGCTTCATCTTGGGAAGATCGCGATAAGATGGCCGACGCGTATGCGTGCGACCGCCATGCAGGCACTTCTAATTGCGTACGAAGTATAGCGGAGTTCTGAGCGTCAATTGGTAGGCGGGTTTTGGCACCCACACGATTTGTGCCGTGATGCCGAACAGGCGATTGTCATCATCGTCCATCCGGTCGATGTCGAGCCTCAGGATAGGTTGGGTGAAGGCCTGGATCGGAGTTAGGTTCAGAAGCTGCGCGCCGCCAAACGATTGAATGCCAAGGCGACCAGTGAATTTCCAGTTGTTCGGCCACTGATAATAGCCGCCCACATAGCCAACGAGACTCGGATGGATTCGTGCCGGCGCGGCGGCGACTTCGACACGCGTGTCCTGCATGCCGGCAAGCAGGCCCCTGGTTTCATCCGCGTCGAAGGCGTAGCTGAATTCGAGAACGTTGTTGAAGGTGGTCGTTGCAGCCAGGCCGTTCGGGATCGATTCGGTGATCGTGGATTGCCAGGTGATGGTTGGAATCGAGCCGCCGTTCTGACTGTAGAGCTCGGCCTGGAATCCGACATTCCAGCTCGTGATGTCGAGGGGCGACCAACCCTGTATGCTGGTGCTGGTCGTGGTTCCAGAAACCCCCGCGTACAGCGACACCTTGTCGTTCACGTCCACGGTGAGCGGCAGATCGACCGCGATGGACTGACGTGATGCCAGGGGCAGACTGTTCGGCAGCACCGGTAGAGGATTGCTCCTGGCCAGCGCAAGTGTCTGTAGAGCGGTGAAGAGTGCGGTGTTGCCAAATCCGATCGGCAACGAGCCGGCGGGTACCGTCGCGTTGCTGGTTCGCATGTCGAGGTAGATCGATGGCGTGCTGGACGCGTTCGATCCGTCATCATCGTCCGAGTCGCTGGTGGAGAGATCTTTACAAAGTACGGCGCTGGCCGAGCCAAGGTAAATCACCGCGCAGGAAAGCGCGCCGATGATCGAGCAAACGGGCTTCCAGCCGAAATTCGAGCTCTGTGTCGACATCCACACGACGATTTCCTCAACCGAAAGCAAACGCTATCCGGCGATGCTGCCGGCGACAAGCCATTCGTCGACGTGTGTCTCCAAGACATGCGGGACATGGGGGGACAGTGACCCGCAGTGCCAAGTTCACGTGTCAAACAGCGCGGTGTCATCGCCCGCGCATGCGGGTGATCCAGTATTCCAGAGAGGCCGGCGCTTGAACCGAGAGGCCGCGGCGTACTGGATGGCCCACCGGAGCCTGTTATCGGGCGCGCGTTCGCGCGACCCGGTGGCGGGCCATGACAACTGAGAGAATCTCCATCCGCATCCTTGCGACGTGATTTGTCCGAGCCTTGCATCTCGTTCGGCCCTCTAGGTCAAGTTCGGTCCAGTGCACCCACCCACTTTCATTCAAAGCGGGTCGACGATTTCACGCCGGTTCAAACTCGCAATGACGGGCTGTATAAATTCACGGTCTCTCAGGACGAGGTCGGTCACGACAATCCGATCTTGTCATCTCGAGGTGAGAGATTGCGCTTTGTGCAGGCCGGCCACGAGAGCCTCGACGACTTGATCGGACGCGCCATTGCGGCGCAAAAAGCCGGCGGGATCGTCCGCCAGAGGTTTGTAGTCTGCCATTCGTTCCAACGCGGTCTGCGCAGCGGCGCGATGTCCAAGCTCTCCGTTCGCTACTGCGACCAGCAATTGGCCGAAACCCGAATCGCGCATGGACGCCTTTTCGGCGACGCCAAGCATTTGCTGATACTCGCCCTTCAAGAGGAGGTCGATTGCAATCATATGAAAATACCAGCCCGGAGGATTGACCGTGCGCTCGATGGCGCGATTGAGCATCGGCACGCCTTCCGAGAAATTCCCGCGGATCGAAAGCCGCCAACCGAATTGAGCGAGCACGTCCGGATCGTTCGGATTCAGCTCGATCGCCTGGCGGCTCAGGCGATCACTTTCGGCATAACGTCCGGTGAAATGATAGGCTGCGGCCAGCGCCTTCAACGCCAGTGGGTTGTTCGGTTGAAGGCTTACCGCGCGGGACGTCGCTTCAAGAGCCTTCTCGTATTCCTTGTTCAGACTAGCGTCGCCGAAATAACCCAGCCGCCCCGCGTCGGCATGTAGCCATCCGAGCATGGCCCAGGCGTCACTATATTCCGGATCGCGTTGGACGGTTTGCTCGAGGCACTGCAGAATGGGATCGAAGCCGGCGCGTGAGAAGGTCCGCCGGTAGCCCAAGGCTCGCAGCACGCAGCGATAGCTTTCCATGCTTTTGGGCGATTGATTGCTGTTGAAATCGTTCTTGACCACGCCGTAGGTCTGACCGATCGCGGTTGCAATCTCACCGGCGAGCTCTTGCTGGGTCTCCATGAGAGATCGGGGATCCGATGACCGCGTATACGTCCGCGCCCACACGATCTCGCCGCGCGCTGCATTTCGGACCGTTGTCGTAACCCGGACTTCTT
>Ga0099822_1010812_pt1 | contig 11268 bp, 2 predicted proteins | sample CowpeawhiteBW_FD_76839 | JGI IMG/M metagenome (GOLD analysis project Ga0099822, IMG submission 76839) | Root nodule microbial communities of legume samples collected from California USA - Cow pea white BW | ecosystem: Host-associated > Plants > Roots > Nodule | place: USA: California | collected... | reverse complement strand
TCACACCAATAGTATTGGTGATCATTGCAAAAAGGAAAACCAAGCAAAGAAACACACACCAAGAGAAAGGGTAAGCTAGAGCAAAAATTGTTTTAATCATGTTATAGAGCAAATCAATAGTCAAATCATATTATGCACAAACAAAGAAATAGCCACCTAAATCATGTGAAAGCAAACAATTTCAAGACTCTATGACTCAATATCCGGATCATACTCTTGATATAGAATTCTAAAGGAAGTATGCGCCTGTGTTGGCTTCTAAACTCTACAGAGTCTAAACGCAAGGGGTTATCACCCAACCACACACAAGGTTAATCGTCTAATGTCTTGGGCCCAATATGTCCCAAGACTAGGATCTCCTGTCACTCTCACCACATAAATTATTCTACTCTATGTGAGCGTGAATAATTTTTAAAGTTCAGGATACCTTCATTTATCTAGACATATCGGTATACACTAACCACCATCACCAAGAATTTCCCTTGAAACTCTTTTACCAACAAAATCCACATGCCATATCAAGCATTCAATTCTCATGCCAAACCACCACCACTCAAACAAGTCATGTTTTCCATTTCATACTCAACATAACAAGATTTCATTTAATCTCATACTTTATAAATGCATACCATAACATACATATATCACAAAATAGTATTCATCCCAAATAAATGAGTGCCAACATTTAAGTACCTGCAATTCCATATAATCAAGCACAACACACAACCATAATTCTTAGACCAAAATTTCTAAGTAAATTTATTATAACAAAACCAAAATTACTATAGTAATGTGTGACACATTTCTCAAGCTACAAACATCTAATCGACGATCCAACCGGTCAAACCACAAAAATAGTATGTTATGAACCAAATGTCCAAATTTGAGCTCAATCCAACGGTTAATGAGTCAGAAAAGTCAATTTTACTAAAACTGCACATATAAAAAAAAGACACAATCGCCCAGCGACCAAGTCACTCGCCCAACGACCACCCGACGCTTCTAGAATACGAGAAATAACGTTAAATATCACAGTTTCATGAATATTTGAACCCTTAACTTGGAAATACACAAAAAATTAATGTTTTCCCTGATCTTGACTCATATTCCACAAAACACCAATCAAACTTAGCCAAACGAAACAGGAACAGGCAAAACTACTTAAAAAAAATGAAACCCTAGCTTCCCTTACCTTACTCAAGCTTAGCCAAACGAAACAGGACCCCAAGGAGAGCACCACAGCTCCAGAAAAAGATTAAGGAGCTGAAAGTATTAGCACACGAAAACACAAGAGGGTTATTAGGACGAACCCTAGGTAGAGCCACAACAAGACAACTGGAATAAGAAGGTTGGGGTCTACTTACCTGGAGATACGAGTTCAAGTAGCTCCGAACCAAGAAGATTCGCTAACTTGAGGAGGCAAAAATTTGTGCCATAGTAGAGCTGCTGCTCAAAGGTTTGAGGAAGGGGAGGATTTTGTTTTCTGTAAAATGAAGCAGAATGAGGAGTAAGGGTTGTGAGGGGGTCTTGGGGGTCCCCATAATGGGCTGACTCTGGACCCTCTAAGAGGCCAGGCCCAAACCCTCTCTTAAAACATAATTCAAATAAGGCTTAAATAGTCATTTGGTCCTAATTTTGGTCGACTTTTTTCACTTTGGTTCTACTTTTGAAATTGTTTTCAATTTGGTCATACTTTTCGTTATATTTTTTTAATCAACTCCTTTTCGTTAACTTCGTCAAAATCGTTAACGAATGTGAACAGTAACTGCCACGTGTCATTTTGTGATTTTGTGATTTTTTTTAAAATGTACACGTGTCATGCTCATATTATGCCATGTGTCATTATTGATTTTTTTATTTTTTTTTAATTTAATTTTTTTAATTAAAAAAATCCACATGTCAAGCTAATATCATGCCACGTGTAAAAATCCAATTTTTATATTCAAAAATATGCATTTTAATATATACAAATTAAATTTTGTCTCAATTTGGAGAGGAACAAAAATGTTAAATTTTAAAAAAAATTAGGACCAAATTGAAAACAATTAACGAATATTGGGACCAAATTGAATATAAAAAATGACTCTGACACGTGACATGATATTAGCTTGACACGTGGATTTTTTCTAAAATTTAAAAATTTAAATTTAAAAAAAGAATTAAAAAAATTAAAAAAAAAATTAAAAAAAAATTAAAAATCACAAAATTGACACGTGACATGATATGGGCTTGACATGTGTACATTTTTTTTAAAATTAAAAAAAAATTAAAAATTTTAAAAAAAATTAAAAAAAAATTAAAAAAAATTTTAAAAAAATTTTAAAAAAATTTTAAAAAATTTTAAAAAATCACAAAATGACACGTGGTGGTTACTGTTCACATCCGTTAACTATTTTAACGATGTTAGCAAAAAGGACTTGATTGAAAAAATATAACAAAAAGTAGGACCAAATTGAAAACAATTTCAAAAGTAGGACTAAAGTGAAAAAAGTCGACCAAAACTAGAACTAAATGACTATTTAAGCCTTCAAATAAAAAGGGGATTTCACAAAAATAATCATTAAATAACAATTAAATTTAGAGATAGAAATAATTTTTTATTATTAACTAATTTATATATTATTTTTGGTTAAATATATTTTTAGTATCTAAATTCTAAGGTGAAATTGATATTCGTTCTTGTGTAAAAGTTGTAACAGCCCACTTTAGTTAGATTTTCCTGATAAGTGAAATATTCCCTAACTAATATAAAATATAATCAACCACATAAATATAGAGTATATTTACGATCCTTCATGTATCTTATTACAAAAAGTTTAGACATTCTATGAAATATAATCCAGGAAGACAACAAAATATACATTATAATAAACCTATAGAGAAAATTCTCCAACTCTAGAAATCACCAAGTTCCGCCCACTCAAGACTTGTTACTTTGTACTATTACCTACACCTTTATTTGCTTAGGTATAAAGAATACAATCATCATCGCATGTGGACCAAACCATAAACAAAACAATAATCAAAACAATTGTAAGGATAAACTAATGTATTTTAAATGAAGAAAACTATAATATATATATATATATATATATATATATATATATATATATATATATAAAAGATGTATGGTAATATATAAAAACATATGATAATGTTATATAAAAACATATTAACACATTCATAAAAAAATAATTACTAGGTATCAACCCACAAGGCTTCAACATCATGCAACTCAAAGGATCTCAAACAGCACACTAAATCTAGACTTTATTTTTGGAAGATTAATATATTTAATGGACTCGTGAAATTATGCTCTTGTCATGTTTGCTACCAAATTATCCATTGTCCATTGATATTCAATCAATCAGAACCTGAACCAAGTCATGACGAGGTTAACCCACTAGCTCTCAAAGTATGACACCTATCATATCATATCTAGGGATGACAATGGGTCAGGTCGGGCACAAATAATGCCTACCCACAACCCGAGCTACAAAAAAAAAAATCTACACGTTATCGGTCCATTTATCCATTTAAAAAATATCTGTAAATTTTGTTAAAATCCACAGGTACCCGTGGATACTCGCATACCTACGAATATTTAAAAAGGATATATATTTTATAAGTTTTTTAAATATAATTTAAATAAAATATAAAAAAGTAAAATATAATATAATATAATATAAATTTTAATTTTTTAATTAAATTTAACCTAATAAAATATAAATTTAATTTTAATTATAATTAAATTTAACTTAATAAAACATAATTTTAATTTTAATTTTAATTTTTTGCAGGTAACGGATACTTGCGGGTACGAGTAGTATGATACCATCACTCGACCCGTTTTGTAAGCGGGTACTAAAATACCCGTTACTTGTGGATAATAAATACTCGCGGGTACTAACTATCCGTCGTGGATATCCGTGGTCGTTGGTATTTGTGTCATCCCTAATCATATCGTCTGTTATGTGGAGCATCCTTTGACTCACAACACCTAAATGTAGTACGTACTCTTTGTGAGTTAGACACTAGTTGAGTCCTTTTCAATACATTTTAATTCACTCTAAATTAGCATCTCCCTTTAAAAATAATTAATTTGACTACAAATATCACACCATTAATTTTTCACAAACATTCCTACATTAACTAACATAACTCTATGCAATCATCATTACAATTTGTGGTATGAAAAGAATAATTATATAGTAAATTATAAATCACTTATAGTGAGAAAATTTTTCACATAACTAGTGCCCTAATGCCAAATAACCATTGCCTAGTTCCACAAAGTTAGGGGTTCATTGTCCCGACAGTGCCCAATGGTACCTAAACGTTGCTTGATGGTGAGACCCCTGGAACACTCTCTTTAACAATTTTCATGGTGACGCTCGACAATGGTTATTTAGCATCCAGCGATATAGATGATGCAATACGAAAATATACTTCTAACCGGTCAAAGTCTTAATTCTAATGGTCACAAAGCTTGTATGATCAATCCATAGCATTGCTAAACATAATTCAAAGCATCAATTCAATACCTCATTTGATTCTAACTCAATTACACAAGTCAAATAAATCTTAACACAATGTTATCTTTCACATTGCTACTATAAGCTATCCAAACCATGCTAAAAGTTCTTATCACTTCAAAACACATTCTCATGATTCACAATCAAATTCAATTATACCAATCAGACTAATTCAAACTAACCAATAACTCAAATCATAAGATATGTAAACCCAACATAACTCACCCTCTCAATACCTTTTTATCATCATTCAAACCAACTTTAAACCAACCAATAACTCAAATAGCAGGATATGTAAACCCAACATAAACCATCCTCTCAATACCTTTCTATCATCATTCATAGTACAATTTAAATTCAATATATTCTTGATACAATCACATTCAACAATAAGGTTTCATCATTAATTTCACATAACTCGTTTAAGAAAAATCACACTATGAAGTTCAACAATAGTTATAAAATAAATCCCCATGTAATTGGTCTCATTCTTTATTGGTGTTCTCAATCCACTTAACAAATTTAATATTAAAAAAAAAAACATGCAGAAACATCAATAATATTTATAAATGACTAGCTTCCCTTACTTCAAAACTTTCACTATAATCTCACTCAAAACTCAATCGACACGCAAAGAGAGAGAGAGAGAGAGAGAGTGAGTGAACCAAGCCTTTCATCCAAAAACTTCAAACTCCACATCCGCAACGACATGCTCGACTTCTCTGCAATGTCCCACAACAACTCTGACGCGCAAATCACAAAAAACACAGTGTTCCACGGGATGTCCTTTGCCACCACGGGCTGCAAGCACTTGTTTTTCCATGGGTTGTTTTTGTTCGATTTTGATTCACTAAAGACGATGACACAATGTCAGGGAGAGGAAAAAGAGATCACATCGATTATATAAGACATAAAATTGTCAACTACAGCGGTTCGTGGTCATGACAACCACTCTGAAAGGTGCGACGACATCTCTAGTCGCTCTAAATGGTAGAGGTTGCACGACAGAACCAATGCCTTTGGAGACAGTGAGTTTAACAACGACTTTGGATACATCGGAAAGGCTCCGAAAAGCCTTCTCAAGAGTAGATTTCACAATGATGTCATCTAAGGACGAAACGAAACCCAACAAATGTGGCCTCCACTTGCTACTCGTGAGCTTCCATTGCATGAGATCAAAGAGTTTTGTAGTGGTGAGAAAGGAGTTAGGGTTTCATTGGTGAAGTATGGAAAGTATGTGGTTGCAGTAGAATTCATCTTAAATTAGGTTTTTATGAAAAAAATGTGGTTCTCACAAAACTTTGATACATTTTTGGTCCTTGAAAGTTAAAAATAAATGAATATAATCTTTTTAACTCAATTACGTTAAAGTTTTTTTACGTGTCAAACATGTTTTCAAGTTGACATTAAAGGGAAAACATATCAAACATATAAACAACTCAAATGCTAGTAGGAAATGTATTGACACGTAATAAGAAATTAACGTAATGAAGTTAAAATAACTATCTATTAATTTTTGAAGTTTGACGAGCAAAAATATCAAATTTTCAGATAAAAATGAATTGCAATGTTCAAAAACTAAAAATATATTAAATCCTATTATTTTATTAACTAAAAACTATTAATATCCAAAATAGTATCTATTATTTAAAAAAATTATAATTATAATTTTATAATTTATAAATTAGGGTCTAAATTAGATGATAACATCATGTTAAGTTTTCATTATATCATTACATCTGGCATATATATTCTGTATGTATGACAATAGTATAATCTTAATCTTTTGTATATATCTCATGTAAATATATTTATAATAAGATAATCACCTACATATTATTGAGTACGAAAGATTCTTCATTTCAAATATATATGATGGAAAAACTTGATCGACAATTAATTTTATACATTATCTTGTAAGTAATATCTTTCAGCTTCTTTTTTGACAATCTCGTATAAATACAAGAATTACGAATAAACAAATGTATATACAGTAAAAATAAATTTAAAAAAAGGAAAATAAAAGATATATTAAAAAAAATTCTTAAATAACATTTTTCTTACTTAAACAATATTCTTTATGTAGGACCGAAGATTAATATAAGACCCAAATTCTTATTTCAACCATGAAATCATTGTTAAAGGAAGGATGTTCTCTGGAGCACTTACACGCATGAAAAATATTTGTTTATTCAGTGTAATATATTTTAATTATTACAACACATACAATTTTATTTTTATTTTTATCTTGTTGAATTTTGCACTTGTGTGATCCATCCACATAAGTAGAGAGGTTTTAGTTATTAGTCTTTGCCAGAAATGGAGTGTCGATGAGTTTAACGATAAGATATGGATTTGGTTTGATGCGAGTGATGTGACTTCCATTGTGAACATCAGAAAAACCTTTAAATGGTGCGAAAAGATGTCATGAAAACAAAGAAAATGAGCACAGGTTGTCTGGGACCATTATTTTATGTTTAAAAGTATATCTATATATTATGTATCTATGCTGTGCGTTGGGCTGGGATTTTTAAACATCCACAGACCATTTTTTTTTAAATAGATTTAAAATTACAATTTTATTCGTGTAAAATATATTTTTATCTTTCAAAAATATTGCAATAAACTAGTATTAATATTTTTCAAATATATATTAAGTAAATAACTTTAATAAATCTCATGTGATTTCCTAAATCACTTTTATTTTTAGTGAATATTTAGTTTTAGTTTCTCGTTTCATTTTTTTTACTATTTGTCAGTGTTTTATTTTTGAATAAAAAGAATAGATTTGTACTCGTGAAGAAAAGGAAACCAAGGAAAATAAAATAGAAATAGTATACATTTTTTTTTAGTATGAATTTTTCAAAATATAAGTATTTTTCTTTTGTATTACGGGGAATTTTATATTTATATAATCTAATTTTTTTCTTCTAACTCTACTTAGGTTATCAATGTCGAAAACTTCCATCTGAAATATACCGTGTTATTATGTAAAACACTATAATCATAATAATACAAGGGAAGTAAGTATTCCTTTGAAATTTATAATACAATTGAAAATGTAGTTATGCATACAACGACACAGTGTCACATATTATCCACTCAATCTAAGGGATATTATCCAACAAACACATCATAAAATCATTCATTTAGTCTTAATCATCTCATACAACATAATTAAGTTGATACAACATAATAAATTGTAATAATAATAATAATAATAGTAAGTGTAAAATGGTAACCTAATAATTTTATTTATGAAAACATTTTTTTAATTTATCAAACTCATCACATCATCTGTAATTTCATCTCAAATTCACTTAAATCACACCATCTCTCCCTTAATCTAAACCATTTCACCTTTACCTCTTTTTCTCTTAAGTTCACTCTCCCAAATCCATCTTTAAATCTAAATTGATTACCTCTTATGTCATCAATTATTTACACAATAATGATATTTTGACATCACATTATCACATATACTTGACTCTATTTTGAAAGACTTGTATTAAATTAAATTCAAAGATTTTTTTTTTTCATTTGTCATACTACCTTCTTTACACAAAAATACATCTTTAAAACTAAGTATTCCTCATATGATAGAATAAGATCTTTATAATTTATCACATTTTTTTTTTCACACTACAAACTAAGTCATAGAAACCTTAATAAATACTCGATACTTGAATATGATATTAGTAAAATCAAAATAAATCTTTTATCAAATTCCTCATTTAATGCAGATCTTGTAACATCTATTTTCTTATTAAAAATAGTTATTTTTACATTCTACTAAATATAACATTCATAACAACTCATCTCATTTTTAATCATTACACTTTCATCTCCATTTTTAATTCAATTTATCAACCTCTAATAAAAATTATCAATTATATCATATATCACATGAAAAATACAACAATTATACCATCTTTTGAAATAATTTTACTAAAATATTTGTATTTTTCAATTAATGATGTACAAGGAAAATAGTTAATTTGAAAAGAAATCAGAAAAAAAAAGTCAATATTCCCTCAGAAAGGAAAAATATTAATTAATTTTATTTTGTTATAAAGCCAATATTACATTTACCGTAACTTTATTTATTTATTTCTGAAGATGGAAAAAGAAGGACCGAAAGAAAAAAATTAAAAGCATAAATAATCATAACAAAATATAAAATAGAGAGTTCGTACTTTTTTTTCGTATAAAAGAAAAATATTTATACAAAAATAAAGTACATAATTAATTATGTTTTTAATCTTTTATTAATAATTACATATTTTTCATTATAATAAAAACAATTACAATAAAAAAATTATAATAAATAAATATTTTTTTAATTCAAATAATTTCACTTTTCAATTATTGAGTTCCATGAAATAAGATGATATTAGAGAAAGAGAAAAGAGAGAAGAGAGAATGGAGAACAACTTATGTGTACCATGTTATTGATAATAAGAAGATTCTTATATAGTTAATACAAACAATTTAAATAACATCAATAGTAATCAATCATGAGTAAATGTTAGCAAGTCAATGGACATCCAACAATTTCGTAACACTCGCACCCTTGGGTGTTATTGATCAAAAGATGTGTCTCATTAAAAACTCCTTACTATAAAAATTCTTAAGGATAGACAACTAGTAAAGGAAAAAAAGTACATCATTATTTATTCTTCGATATAATATTATTCATCACATCTTCTATATATCTCCCTCGTGTAAACTTACATACTAAGATGAAGTCCAATCTTGTGAACCAATTGTTCAGAGGTTTTCCTTGACAAAGACTTTGTAAATAAATCTATTAGATTTTCATATGAACGAATATTTTGGATCTCTATATCAACATTCCTTTGAAGCTCATGAGTGAAAAAGGATTTTAGAAGAATATGTTTTGTTTTGTCACCTTTAATATATTATTCTTTCAATTGAGAAATAGATGCACTATTATCTTTCTTATATGGTTGTTGATTCTATTTTTCGTGGCGATAGACCACAAGTTTTTCGCACATATTGAATTATAGACCTTAATCAAACACATTCACGACTTGCCTCATGTAATGCTAAAAATTCTGCATGATCTGATGGTGTACTTGTTATGGTTTGTTTCACATACTGCCATGAAATTGTTGTACCACCACATGTGAATAAATATCCTGTCTGTGATTGAGCATTACAAGGATATGATAAATAACCTGCATTTGTATAGAATTTGATTTTGAATCATTTGAATAAAATAAGCCCATATCTGTAATATCCTTAAAGTAACGAAGCATACGTATTTTACATGTTTGTTTCGTTTAAAAAGTTAAATATGTACTATGTATACATGTTAAAAATAATAAATTGTAAAATTATTTAAATATCAATTATTAATTTATTAATAAATTATAACAATTTTACTTTTTATTTTCTCTTAAAAGTGTTCCCATCTTACTTAGGAAAAAGTAAAATTCTTATATAATAATTGCGTGGATTGGCAATAACCATCAATTTCAAATGTAGTTTGTCAACTTCCTTATCATTTTGTTTTATCCTTCTCATTGGTGTGATCTGCACTTGGCACCTTCTCCTTTGGTTTCTTCATGCAAATTCATTCGTAATTATCTCCTACTATTGCTAATGGATCTTTTTCAAGCTACTTTGTACCTACTATTGCTAATGAATTGTAAAATTCATCATTTTTTAAATTCAATTTCTCACTCTTCATCGCCAATATTAACAAATTAGACTTTTAATTAGTGTGAAATTTTTTTTAAAGAAATTGATATCATTGCAATATTTTTACGTGCAAGAGGTTAAATTTATAAATACATATAAAATCTAATCGAGAAAAATGAATCTTTCTTAAGATAACAGAAGGTAATAATTTATTTGTAATTTTTGATTTTAATTGTAATTGCATGAATTGAAATCCAGGATATGATTTGAATTATGGTCATGATTGATGAAATGAAGATATGCAAAATTGTTTTAGAAGTCCGATGTGATAGAGAAAGATCATAATAGGAAGAAGGTGTTCCAATTTAAGATCAAATTATTCATATGACAAAATAAAATTTCATAATACATTGACATTTTAAACTGTAATGAGCAAATAAATATTCATAATTAAATAAAGAAAGTAAGTCAATTTAATTGAGAAAACAAACTAAGCTTTGTATGCTTTCTTTTAGTACCATTTAAATTATAAATATATAAGTGACATTACGATCATGACCCTTTGTACTTTTATGATGTTCTACTTTCTAAGCAATTCAAATTTATTGATTGCCATTGCCCCTTCAACCTTTAACGTAAAGGAGAATGTATAGAAATATTATTCTCCTCCTTTGCAAAATATGGATATATTGAGTTATCTTGCACAAAAAATAGTTGAAATTCTTTTATATTTTGTTTCAGAGAGCTGAACTAACATAAAAAGACGAAGAAACGATGAAGAATATTACAAATTTTATTAGTTTAAAATAATTTATAATTTTAATTTACATGTGCATCTTAAATAACTTTTATATCAAATTATTAATTATATTTTAATTCAAGCACGATAAATTTGAGTATTGGAAAGACAATGACAAAATATATTAAGATTAAAAGAATATATATATATATATATATATATATATATATATATATATATATATTATATATATAAATTTTCTCATAATAATAATTTATTTTTTTTTTTTTTGTATTTGTATATTTTTTTTGTTTTTTCTTTTATTAT
>Ga0099822_1010808_pt1:0-7500 | contig 11270 bp, 4 predicted proteins | sample CowpeawhiteBW_FD_76839 | JGI IMG/M metagenome (GOLD analysis project Ga0099822, IMG submission 76839) | Root nodule microbial communities of legume samples collected from California USA - Cow pea white BW | ecosystem: Host-associated > Plants > Roots > Nodule | place: USA: California... | reverse complement strand
TTGGAGAATGCCCTTGATCTTGATCTTGATCTTGAGAGAGGATCACAAGACTAGTATCGGTCTAGTCCCAGTTCTATACCATACCATTTTTTGACATTTCTTCGTGGATTTTAATTCAAAAGGAATCAATCATCTGGACATGGATGAGTCAGATGTGTTGATTGGTTGATGGGTTGAGGAGGCTTTTGGACTATTTATCATGTCTGTGAGATTAAGGAATAAACTCAGTACTCGCTATTTTGATCCCCAGAGTTTGATAGTTTTTGAACAAGGGAAAATACACGTAGTTTCAAATGAAAACAAAGTGTTTTTAATGACTAGAATTTCAAATTTATATTAATTTTAGTTTTATATGTTTTTTTATATAAAAATACAGGTATTATTATTTTTCACACAGGAGAACAATATACATTGTAAATTTGCATGAACTAGAAAAGAAAAAGAAGTCCAATCTAATTTGCTGTGAGCTAGTTGTGTTAACTTATTTTTTAGTGGATATGTTTTTTTTATGTTGTTGCATTCATAACAATTTTAAGGTAGAAAATGTTGTGATTTTAAAATATAATTAAGAAGAAAATACAAATATAGAATATTTAAATAAAATAATGATATTTTTCTTATATATTGATGTAGATTATTTTTATTCAAAAAGAGTAACATGTAAAATATTTTGTTGGAGTCCATTGAGGTTTTTTTAGTAGTGAGGTTTCATGCTGGCATGTATACGATTGGTTGGATGGATATAGATAAAACCATTGTTCAATTCGATAAAAAAAAGTTTTGAGCTGGTTAAGATATGTAGTTTTTTTTTATGATATTAATTCATTATTAATAAAGTTAGATTCAATTTAGTCACATCTTTTTGAATATTTTTATTAAAATTTGTAATTTTTTTAAATTCTTTTTAAACATATTTTAAATGATAAAATATATTATTTAGTATTTGAATAATTCAATACTTTAAAAATACAGTTAATAAAATAATTGAAATAAATTAAATAAAGGTTATACTAATGGTTGGTTTGACTTTAACTTAATTGTAAATAAAACTCAACCAATTTATTTGGATTAGATTGTCTCTTTTTGCCATCCTAATTTTAGGATAGAATTATAAAAAAATAATAAATAAAATTTTAAATAAATCTTTACGGCTGTAAGATGAAAAATTAACCCGTAGCCTAAAATCAATTACTGGAGACAATTTTAAGTATTTTATTTTCTTTTGAATATTTACTTAACTAGCATTTACAATAAAACATTCGGGTATAAACTTAATCATGTAAAATTAATTTTAACCAAAATCAAATTTATTAAATCAAAGTTATTCAAATTACTTCTGCAGATGCTCATCCAAAATACTCACTTTGATTAGCCATAAAGAACTGTACTATCTGTATATATTTCATTTAAAATGAAACCTTACTTCAGATTGTAAACTATAATACGGTATAGAATAAGGCAACAGCCATTGATGTTGTTACAAGAAAGTAGGAAGAAGCTTTCAGTATCTGCTTCTTGCTGCTTCTACCTATTTTCAAATTAAATAAACTGCTCCTGCTGCTGCTGATGCTGTTACTGCTGCTAGAATGAAAACATAGTATTTACTAAGGATTGTTGATTTTGGAGCATTACTTGTCTCTCCTCCTATGTACTCTGCCAAATTGAAGTTACCTGCACCAAGCTTACATTTTGTTAAGGTAACAATGTTGTTGAGAAAAATGAAAATAGTATAAAGAAAGTGGAAACTGGAAAACCTCTTTGTCTTGAGAAGCTGCAGCCAGCATTCAGTGCATATCTCATTTGTTGCACAGTGGCTTTGTTGTAGAATAAGAAATTAGACAGTATATCATCTATGCAATTAAGCACTAGCTGTGCTTCTGTTAAGCATGGTCCACTGCAGAAAAAATCAGTGGCCTCCACTGGTATATTAATATTCCCAGATGGGTTCAATCTGAATGCTTCATCACACCCAACATAAATCTGGGAAAGATTCAGAACATGTTAGAGAGCATGCAAGATTGAAAGTGCAAAATAATAAACAATGTTTCATTCAAGTTCCAACAGATGCCATTGAATATTTGTTACTCACATGCTTATTGTTGAAACATGACAAGGCCTTTACCACGCTTTGTCCTTGCAGCTCACCCTCTGCGGCCTCTGTTCATTTTTTTCACACACAAACACATGCCATTGAAATTGTATACATCAGGATTTGTGGTGCATAGAATGAATAGTTAGCAAGGAAAGAAAGTAGTTGAAGCCATAGAGATGGTATAATCATAACCTGAGCGTAAGAAAAACATTGAAATTACAAGAATGATAAGGATGGTGAAATTTTGATTTGGGTTGAGTGCAAGTGCCATGACTATACTGGTGTGAAAATTAATATGAATACTGAATACTCAAACGTTTGTCCTTTTATGATTAAGGCAAGTTCAACAAAAGTGGGAACTTATAGTAGGCCACCTCACAGATATCTAATAATGGAAAAGCAGAAAGTGTGAATCAGTGGTTTGGTTAACAAATAGCACCAGTTTATATGGTAGTAGGTTGAGACAAATTGACTGATACACAGAGAAGGTAATGCATTTGACTATTATTACATTATATAGTTTCCAAACCATCTACTTTTGACGCTTAACTTTTACAACTTCAAAAGTTAAACTTTTGAACACATTTGTCATAACGTTGGAAGTTCCCCTAGAAAGACTCCAGAGACCGAAAAGTGAAACCAAAAAATTGAAGAAATGGAGATGCGGGGTATCGATCCCCGTACCTCTCGCATGCTAAGCGAGCGCTCTACCATCTGAGCTACATCCCCCTAATAGAAGTAAAGAAACTTAAAAGTTAAAATTATGAGTTACCAAAAAAAAATATATGAAACACATTTAAAATGAATTCTAGAATAGCGAATGACTTGTATTGTTCTCAAAATGGGTTGGAACACAAGAATCAATTTAAGCCATCATGGATTTAGACTGAGTTAGCTTGAAATTTTTTTTACAAATTTCAGTACAGATTAATTTTTTACCCAATCCACCTAAAGTCCAATTCATTCAAGTTGAATCCGTGGTGAGTAAGTCAGGTTGACTTACCAACCCGCAAATAAATGATCACAAAAGTGTTTTTTATTATATCGGATTTTGTATTTGTGTCGGGTTAGGTTATTTTAGCCAACACATTAATAATTTGTATTTTTATGATTTTAGTTTGTATTTGGAATTTAACATCGTCTTGGATTGTATTTAAATTCTATTGAAGTTTATTTAGATTTTACTCATAATTATAATTTAATTTTTTTGAAACTAAAAAAAAAATTAGTTTTTTTAATTAAGTGAGTCAGTGAGTGAATCAACCCGTTTAATCCACCAATTCGTAGTAAACTGGTTCAAATTCGAATTTTTTTAATTTGTTATTAAGTGAATCGGGTTAAATTGACTCATTAAGTAGTCAATCTGTAATGGATCAACTCACTAAGGGATTAACCTGTCACTAAGTCACTAAGTGATAAATCCATGATAAGTGAAATCTTACTTCACTGAATTACCGATATATCCATTCTATTATGGAAGTTTTGAATCCGATAAAACATAGTAATTACTATTACACTGAGGTTTAGAATTCAGTGGGCTTGTTTAGAAAGACTGAAGAATGGATTTAAGGCCCACTGTGTTAGAATACCAGAAACCCAAACCTAGAACCGCCAACAGATTCAGTAAAAGTCCGTTACATCTTTTTTATGATGAACTCATCTTTGGATAAGAACACGTGGCAAAATGATATAAATAGACACATATGTCACACACATACATACGATACGACTCACTCTTTTCATATTACTACTTTGTACTTATCCTTTCCTTAACCTTGCTGTGATCTCAAAGCTTTGAGAATCAACGGCTGACATGGCACAAGAAGAACGCCGGATCCTGGTGGCCGTCGATGAAGGCGAGGAGAGCTTGCACGCCCTCTCATGGTGCCTCGAAAACCTTGTTCTTCAAAATTCCAAGGACACCCTTATTCTTCTCTACGTGAAACCCCCTCGCGTCGTTTACTCTACCTTCGATGGCACGGGTATGATCAATCAAACATAGGACTAACAAAAAGACCAAGCTTCGGTTTGTGTTTACATTGATTGATTAATCATGTGTGGTGTTTGTTAATTCCTAGGATATCTGTTTTCCTCCGACATAACGGCAGCCATGGAGAGGTACGGCCAGGAAGTGGCGGATGTCGTCTTGGAGAAAGCCAAGAAATTGTGCAACAATATTGAAAAAGTAATTAACATGTTTTAATAAACTGTTTACTATGATTATATTTTGGTTGTTGAATTTTGTGATTGTTATGAACGATGATGTGGTTGTTAATTAAGGTGGAGACGAGGGTAGAGAATGGCGATCCGAGGGACGTGATTTGTGAAATGGTTCAAAAGTTGGGTGCTGATGTGTTGGTGATGGGAAGCCATGGCTATGGTCTCATCAAGAGGTGAGTTCACAAACTACGCTTTTAAGAAGATGAAGTGTTTGATTAGTTCTTGTAGATTTAGTTGATAAATCTTTGGATGTTGAATGGTTGCAGGGCTTTCCTTGGAAGTGTTAGTAATCACTGTGCACAGAACGCGAAGTGCCCGGTTTTGATTGTGAAGAAGCCAAAACCAGCTAACGGAAACCAATAAATCATAGTTTAATCTTTGCCACCTTCTTTTCTTCTGTAAATAAGTTACTTTGAGTTGTGTGTGTTTTTGTTTGTTCCTCCAGAGGGATATATTGCCAAATATATATTAAACTTTTTTGGCTTTTGTTCTACCAAAAGTCTGTCTTGTGACACTACTTTATATTTTCCTTTATCTTATGGTTTTTATCCCTATAACTTTAATTAGTTTGTGTTTGTGCAGCTTACGACACTTATTACTCTTAAACAATATTCTCCTCACCTAGTAGATAATTTAAATTAACTTTAAAATGATAATTAACTTTAATTTTTTTTTTAGAAAAACTTAAATTACTCATAAGATGAAATGGAGGAAAGTAACTGTTGTCATGAATGATTATCGTTATGCTTGTTAGTAAAATGTTACTTCCGTCGTACTTATGGTACTTATGATCATGGTCAATAATATTTCCCCTCTTATCCGCACTTAAGTTGAATTAATAAAAGGAAAAGTGATAATATGACCTGAATTTACAAATTTGAAGTTTGGAAAAGATGAATGAGCCTATAAATTATAAAATTTAAATTTGGTTTAAGTTTTTGAAGTTTAAACTGAAAACGACAACAGGAGGAGAACAATTACTTCTTGCACCCTATTATTTTCTTTCTATTTCCTATCACTTAACTTATTATTTCCAAAATTGATTTTCCCAAACACAATAAATAATTTTGAAAATTTTTTTCCGAACTCAATCACTCCCTTCTCTCCTGGAAAACATTTTTGAGAATCTTTTGATGGAATGAGAGGTGATATTTGACGGGGATGCAGGTGTGGGTTTTATGGGTGTCAACTGGGTGTGAGATATGGGCCAAAAGATTCTTGAAGCGTACACCAGAAAATTCTTGAATGATTACGACCTTTAGTTGGGCAAAATCAGTAATTAAAAACAGATGTTCTCCTTCATTAGCGTGAGTCATGAAATTATCTCATCCACTACTTGATTAGGCCAAAGCTGTTCTTCAAGTCATTAAGACATTTAAAACATATATTGCTGCTTCATCCCAACTTGTTTTATCTGATTTAAACAATTAACGTCATTTCCCTAATTTAAAAATATTTCTTGTTCCTCATTTTTGTGATCAAGGCAAATATCAGAAGCGACATGCACGGCTAGGGCTGGGCATAGTTGAGTTAACAGTTAATTCTCGATTTGTAAAACGCTGCAATCATATTCTTACTTTAAAACTGCACTGTTTTCACTTATATTATCTTATCTTGGACTTTTCAACTTTTTATCTTTTATGTCCGTGTTATTGGATTTTGTTAAACAATGTCTTGTTTATTATTTATTTTTTATGATGATTTTATTTTTATATCACTCTGCTTTCAATTTGAATTCTTGCTCTGTCTTAATATATCATTGTGGTTAAAATTAATTATGATTAGATTTAATTCAAAATTTAATGTCATAAAATTTAACTGTGTGATGTATTCTAGATTTTTATTATAGGATATGTTCCATTTTTTATCTTGTAATTTTTGGATGCACTAAATTTTGATTATTCTTTAAAATTGGATTATAATTACTAAAATAATGGTTAAGATAGAACTATGTTGTATATATTATAAATAAATGACATTTTGTTAAACTTTTAAGTTATTTTAATGTAATGGGAACTTTTAAGTTTATCATATAAGTAAAGATTCTCTATGATTTTGATAAAAAGAAAAAAACCACTGAAAAATATGATTGATTGCAATATTTGTAATTACATAATTTCAGTTTTTCTTAACTAAACTAAAAAATAATCCAATTCACTTTTTGTTAAAAGATTTTAGTTTTGTTTAGTATATAATAATATGGATTATGTATAGTCCGGTTTCATAAACTATGTACAACCATATGCAGTGCACACTAAAAATTGCAGAGTTCTTCAATGTTACTGTGGTGCTAATAGAAAATTGGAAAGTGATAAGAGGTGAAGTTGTTAGAAAGAATGTGTGGTTGTTCAAGTTGTGTATTAACAGGGTTTGAGTAAGTGATTTGTGTCTATATAAAACATTCATGTAATTAAAGCAAATCTTAATAACCCTAAATTAATTATTTTTAGAATCTGAACATATAATTAACACAGAATCATTCGAAAAATAGTGCCTCATTCATTGATATATAACACGCAACCTGTTAGCATGTCCATTTTTCAATTGAATGCAATAAGAACGAAGACTATTCCTTCCAGGAGGAGCAATCCAAGAGGCAGGCTACAGAAGACCAATCGAAACTCAATGATGTTGGAGCATAAAAGAATATGTTACTGTGATCATACACGGAGTGGTTTCAAATTTACAATATCTCCGATGGAAGCCAATGGTTGAAGCACTAACGTATAGATTAATTGGGCGGGCCGGGGCGGTTTTTCTCCTCTTAATTGCAATTTTTACCATTTAGCTTCTCATTCCACAAATCCCGTTAACATTTTTTAACCTACTCTCAAAGAGGTATAGATTAAAGCAAATCTTACCAAGTAGAAGACAGCGGCAATTAGTGGATTAGTTAATCCGTTTTATAAAAATTATAAGATTTTAGAAACAGCGTGCGATGCATTATATAATACTCTATGAAATCGATTTACAAAAAGAAAAATGCTATTAGACTTCAAACGTAATTGGAAAATCGAAACAAAAGAGACTTTTTGTCTGTTCTAATCAGTAAAATAGTCAAATGTGATTGAAACAAAAGCTTCCAGCTCTTACTAGCAGTTTTCCACAGTTTGCTTATCTCGAAAAAAAAAAAAAAAAAAAAAACAAAGCCCCAAAAACAATAAGACATACCACAAAAATTCCCATAC
>Ga0099822_1010804_pt1 | contig 11271 bp, 5 predicted proteins | sample CowpeawhiteBW_FD_76839 | JGI IMG/M metagenome (GOLD analysis project Ga0099822, IMG submission 76839) | Root nodule microbial communities of legume samples collected from California USA - Cow pea white BW | ecosystem: Host-associated > Plants > Roots > Nodule | place: USA: California | collected... | reverse complement strand
TAAAAAATTTTTTTTAATATTTTTTTATTTAAAATATATATATATATATATATATATATATATATATATATATATATATATATATATATATATATATATATATATATATAAGGATTGATCGCTTATCACTAGGCTAAAAACTATAATTATTAGTCAGGACACAACTCTTTTTACTTAAGAGTGTAACATAAGTCGCCACGATTGTGATTCAGTCTACTTAGCCTATGTCACGGGACAATTGATGTCACTTGCAACAATCTCCCCCTCAGCAATTGTCCTACTAGGAATATCACTTGGATTGTGACTTGACCCACTTGGCCTTCGTCATAGGACAATTGTGCAACCCGCAACAATTAGTGTTGTACTCCCTAATGAAACCTCTTCTGTAAACCTAACAAGTAGTATCAGAGTTAGGGACGAATTATTTAAAGGGCAGGGAGGGGCCATGGCCCCCCCAATATTTTTTTTTTTAAATTATATGTATATTTTTTATTTTTTTAATTATATTTATATTTTTGAAATTATTTTAAATTATATATATCTTTTAAATTTTTAAATTTTTTAAAAATTATATGTAGTATATTTTAGAAATTAATGGAAATTAAATTGTGTGACTTTTTATTTCTTTTATAAAATACAACCTTTAATCTTAACAAAGTTGGTCATTTAGTTTTTGTAGTCTCAATTTGGTTTCGATTTTTTAAAAAGTTGATGCAATTTGGTTATTTTCATTAAATTTTTTTGGAGCGGATCAAAAAGTTTTTCATCAAAATTAACACTAGAATTATGTTAATTGCACCAACAAAGCAAAACATTCCTATTAACCGTTTTAACCGTTTCAATTTTCAACAAATATAGACTAAAAAAACATTAGACAATCAATTAGACATTTTTAGACAAATAAAGAAACAAAAAAATAATAATTAAACAAAATATTTATTAAGATATTTTTTGTTTCTTTCTCATTGTCTTTCTAATCTTTCACAAATTGTATTCATCTCTCATTCCCATGTGTTTTCTTTTTTTTTTTTGAAGAAAAGAAAATTAGACACAAACTCATTATTATTATTTTTATTTCTCATTTGTTTTCTTTCTTTTTTGAAAAAAAAAGTAACTCTCTATCGTCTTACCTGATAATAAAATATTAGTTTAAGAGTTATTAACATGATTTTTTATCTTACAAACCTTTTACAAATTCATTTTTTATGAATATACAAGAAAAAATTGTATTCTTATATTATTTTGAAAAAAATATTTATACAGATGGAAAATAAAATAATAGATTTATTTTTTAAAAATAATAAAAGGGAAGTTGTTGGTGAAGATGAGAACAAATACATTTTACTTCTTCATATATTTTGAAACATTATATTAATGGTCTAATCTAATAATCCAATTGTTGAGTTTAAGGAATTATTTTTTGAAACATTATACTAATAATCTAATTTAATGAACAAAAAATTATATTATTTTGGCTCCTCCAACATTTTTAGTCAAGATCCGCCACTGATTAGAGTCGATGGTTAAAATCGACTTAGATGAGCGTAATATGGTCCTTGTATCGAAAGTCTTCCTGGGAAGGGTTCCAGGTAAGCGTGTCCCGTTAAGAAGAACGACAGAAAAGGCAAAAAAGAAGTACTCGTGTTTGGTAGCATCTTTCACCAGGGTGTTAAAGGTCAGGTTTGAGGTTCGATACCCACTGACAACAACCTGCCTTGCGAAGTGGGGGGACACTTGGGGTGAGAGGTTGGGGTGTATTGGGTTTTGTGGATAAAATGCATTATTTTTTTTTGAACAAAATCCTATTAATAATGTTTTACAATAGTATGTGCTCTGAAAACAAATGATATTATAAAAAATAATACCACAAAAAGTTAATAGATAATTTAAGCATACTATATATTATTATTTTTTACATAGTTGATGTTATATAATTATCTAATATAAAAGTATACGATTCTCATGTAATTTATTACTAGTTATGTTTAATAAAAATACATATAAAGCACACAATTAAGCGTTGTATGATAAATTTAACATTTTCTGTTAAGACAAATTCTAAAAATATGTTATTAATATAAAACTGTAAACAACGAAATACACAACACACTAATTAATTTAAAACTAAAATGTATCATTCAGTTTTATTGAAAAATCATTGAATTTGATATTAAGACAGATCGATATTAAATATATTTTTTAGTACAATAGAATAGTGAAATAATTTAACAGTAACAATGTCATCATCAATATGCTCTTCTTAATATAAAGTCAATTATTAATTTCAACATCACGTGCCTGTTCCGAAAAAAAAAAGAATAATTTAAATTACACAATAAAATTGATTTAACATTAAACTAATAAAGTAAGCATACACTAACAAATACTTTTAAATTTCATTAATGCATATACTTATTAATCTGCATATTATATTTTGTAATTATGGTGTAACTTATGTTATAATTGAGAGTTATAGAAAATAAAGATGAATGAATTGAATATCTTAGGCGTATTAAAAAGTGCGTGGGTTGGGCTGCGAAAGTAGTTACGGCTATGTTATAGGGATTGTTGGGTCAATTCACCTTCCCTCCCAAATCCCCAAACATGACATAACAAACATTACAACTCAGTAAGTAATATAGAGAGCTCAGAAGGACGGTGTTGCAGACTCCAGGCATATTTGTCACTCTCTCAAACGCCGTTCTCATTCCGCATCCCAATTCTCTTCTCTCTCTCTCTGCTTTTTCTTCTCCGTACTCTCTCCACACAGACACACATGTGTGTTTACTCAACGACCACAACACCAACACACTCACTGACATAAACACTGCTTTCAGGTGCATCTAATCAAAACTTCTCCCTCCCATTTAACTCCACCAAATGCAGCAAATACACTCCATGGCACCAGGGACACCGGGAGGAGGAGGCGGAACCAGGTTTTTCTCCGGCACCGCCGCCGCGGACAGGAGGCTCCGACCCCACCACCAGAACCACCAGGCCCTCAAGTGCCCCCGCTGCGACTCCCTCAACACCAAGTTCTGTTACTACAACAACTACAACCTCTCCCAGCCTCGCCACTTCTGCAAAAACTGTCGCCGCTACTGGACCAAGGGCGGCGTCCTCCGCAACGTCCCCGTCGGCGGCGGGTGCCGTAAATCCAAACGCTCCAACAAACCCGCCAAAACCTCCGACGCCGCCCCCCCACCCCCGCCGCCCGACCCGGACCATTCCAGCAGCGAGAGCTCGAGCCTGACCGCCGCTGCCGCGGAGCCGGTATCGGCGCCGATAAACTCCGATTCCACGAACATGCAAGAGTCGAAGTTGTTGGTCCCCGTGGATCCTGTTTTGGAAACGAATCCCGTGGAGCAGGGAGCGGGGGACTGCGGTGGTATCTTCTCTGAGATTGGACCTTTCACCAGCCTGATCGCTACTTCCACTAACGAGCCATTGGGTTTCGGTTTCGGCAACGCTCTGCCCGATGCGTCGTCGTTTCAGTGGCAGCACTCGAGGGTGAGCGGCAACCAGGAACTGAAGTTGCCCGAAAGCTCCTTCCTCGACCACACCGTTGATTTGTCGACTCTGCATGGTAAAACCAACCACGGGACATTCGGATCGTTGGATTGGCAGGGCGGTGCGGATCAAGGTTTGTTTGATCTACCTAACACCGTTGATCACGCTTACTGGAGTCACACTCACTGGTCTGACCACGACAATTCTTCTCTCTTCCATCTCCCCTGAAAACGGCTCCACTCCTTCACAAATCTCATCTCACCTTTTTTTTTTTTTTTTATTTTTTTTTATATTTTAACTTTAAAGGAGGGTAATGGATTTTTGAAACAAAACTTAAAGTAAAAAAAAAAAAATCGAAAGCGAAGGTGGAAGAAGGACTTGATATAATTAATGACGAGGTGTATATTTTTTTTTTTAATTTATAAATTTGGGGGGTGATTGAGCTTGATTCTAATCAGTGATGTGCATGCAGAACTAATTCCATGTTAGTTTCTACCTGATTCTGGTTTTTCCTGTGTTTGATGTGATGACGTTTTATTATATGTTTGTGGGATTTGATTGATTAACAGAGAATTATAGCAGAGTGTTTTAAAATGGAGCGCAATTGTTTATTGAGTTGGTCGCTTATGTTTGGCATTTTTTGTTTATGTCCGTACGATGATTATAGTAAGAAAGAGCGAAGAAATAAGAAGTTGAGGGAGGGGGAAGAGAGTATTGAGATGAGGGAAATGAAAGTAAGAAATTAGGGATTGGGTGGGATAGGGTAGGTTTGGGCGTGGGGTAGTGATGAGTTGCATGCGCGATCATGTTGATGAGTCGGCGTGCGCGAGAGGAATGTGGGGACACGTGGGTGGGAAGAGAAGAATGCGATGTGGTGGATGAGAAGGGGGAGAGCAATTAATCTGGATGGAGGAGTGGTGGAGAAGATATATCTAAGCTAGTGCATTCATAGTGGAGTATCAACTCAACCACTGTTGTTTGTGGGGATATGCATGGGAACAGAACACCCTCATCATCATGCCGTCTCTCTTCACCACTTCATCACGCGGATGCCTCTGTTCCAACACGCCACACCAACAACCACTCTCTATACAATATTAAAATAGGATCACATTTCTTTATCATTCAACATCTACTACTATTTACCGCACTGTCCCAATACAGTTTTCTTTTTTATTTTTACACAATAACACAAGAGTTTGAAGGTGAATGTTTTGTTGTGGATATGTTAGTAAAGAAAGGAGGGTGATAAAAAGTAAAGGGAAGAGGGGAAAGTGGTTGAGAGGGATGGGGGGGGGTGTGCAGGGTTAGCCCATATTGTTTACCAAAATAGGTGTGGAAAGGATGGAGTGAGAGTAGAGAGAACTGGTCCATGGCGTGGGCTTTTAATGTGACAGAGCAGCGTGGATTGCGACTCCACCCATGTTAGGGCCTCAGAAGTAGGCACATGGTTTTCGTGGTCCTTCTCTCCACTCACTATTGTGTTGTCATACACAGCTGCCCCTATTCAAACCTTGACGTCTCAACTTCTGCTTTCCTTTCCCTAATCACACTTCAGCTAATGCTATTCTCATTATTATTATTATAATAATATTGCTCTCTGGAACATGGTCAGAGTGTAGACCATATGTCTGCTCATCAGTGACGTTAATGTTAGATAGGAATGTATTCCTTTGATGTTAAGGTTAGGAATGTATTCCTTTCCTCCCTATTCTGCCAACAGATTTCCCACGATCTTTTCCCTTTATATTAATTACGTAACGTACAACTCTCCCTACTTTTTTTTTATCTACATGTATGTACTTCTGCTCTCCGTAATAATCCAATCAATCACTTTACCCAACCGGTGTGGGCTCATTTGGACGAGGTTCTGTACTTTCTGCCTCAACACTGCACAATATTATTAATGCTATGTTTCATTCTCTTCACCATGCCTCTGCTGCTCTTGCGTAACATATTAAGTCGCATTCAATTCCAACCAAGTAAGAAACTGGAGTTTTTACGTATGAACACATTGTTATCCCAACTGTGAAGACACTCAGAATTTGTAACTACCCAATGGTTCAACGTTTTCAGGGTGTATTTGAATTGAAAACATTTTAAAGGTTCGTAACCGGAAAATTTCACTTTTCAAAACTTAACTTAGATCCAAATTCGCACTTACTTGACTTATGGTCAATTGCACAGAAAGATGTTCCAACATTATACCTTCTTTTCAACATTAAACCCTTCATCTGTAAATTTATATTTCGTTGATTAATTAATTAGATTTGATACCCGTTATTCCAACTCGGGCTAAACATGCATAAACACTACCTGCAGATATAGAAAAACGACTTCTTCGTCTAAAATAATTGAATGTGGGGCTAGCGTTTACCCCTCTTTTCAAAGCATGAAATATCTTAAATCCTTATCTTGTTCTGGGGGAAAAATATCTTTTCAATTGGTTATTATGCAATTATGGGTGGGGAAAAAAGTCCATGACCAGCTCCAAGCTCATGCATAAAACGACATATATCTAGTCATAAATATGGCAACGCCAAGAGAATTTACATTATCACCACTACCACCCTATGACACCATGAAAGTGAAACACGGAACCGCAAAGTTTTCTGCTTGTCTCACACTACACAAAACATAAATGTCCCGGGCAAAAAGATTTGAAAATGAAATACCTCTTACCTCGGTGTTGATTAGAAGAATTTAATATCAATTCTGGTGTCAATAACGAAGGTAAAAATGTAAAAGTTTAGCCCTGTCGTCAATACTGTCCTTCCACCGTTTTCACCAGAGGTATCTGTTCGTGCACTTCGAGGACCTATAAAACACTTAAATCTAATTTGTCTCGGCCATTCGTATCCCATAAATAAGGATCATTTTAAAAACTATAAAAAGTTAATATAATTATGGTTTTTTTTAGCAAGAGAAAATAATACTGAGAGCATTGCTCTTGAGGAACTAAAAATGGAACCTGCCCTCTTTTTAGACTGTTCCTGTGTAGAATATCTATTTCCAGAACACTCAAAAAGAAAAAGTGTAGCGGCTGTCTTATGTTGTCCACGTTGTTGGTTAACCTTCCTTTTTTCTCTTTCCAGTTGTGGTCCTAGCTGCTTTTCCTATGATTCTTAAGTCCTTTTTTTTTTTTGTATGGATATGTATAACCCACACATATAGATATATAATCATATCTTGTATATTTTTAAGAATAACTGTATGATACATATAACATATTGTATCCGATAGATGTATGGTATCGACAACACGTATCATTAATATGTGCTGCATAATTCAGTAGTTGAGGATATGTTCTGCTTAATTTGCTGTCATTGGATTTATGGCGCACGTCAGATTTTGTTCCATAAACAACGTACGATGTAGGAGATATAAAGGATCTATTGCACAAGAAGACGCCCTTTCCAGATCAATATGCATGTCGACCAACCTGTTGATTTGTGCGTTCCATGATTCACCTGAAAGTCATCTCTTCTTTTTGCTGGACATCCACCACGTAAATTAGAGATAAGATACATTTATAATAGATAACTTATAAGTTTTTTTTAGGATCAAATTAAAGGTTCATTTCTTTAGAATCATCCAAACAAAATTTGTAGTTTATTAAACTTATTATGTCTCAATTATCAGTTCACCTATGGTCTAATATTTGATATGCATATATTTCGATGTGAAGTATGTTAGACATTCACATCGATTAGAAATAAAAACAAATTTACGATATAGGTTTAATTACATTTTCTGTTTCTATTTTTGTAAAGGAATTTCAAATTAGTATACCAATTTTTTCTTTTTCAGTTAGCATCTTATTTTTTTTTTCCGGTTAAATTCTTATTTTTGAAGATGTGATGCAATTACGTCTGATTGTTAAATGGCGTCAGAATCGTTATCGAAAGAGTGAGGAGACATGCATATATAACAGTTTTTAATTAAGTACAGCAGTAAAATGTTGTTAATGTGTAATGTGGATTTTTGTTTTTTAAATGTGGTGAATATTTGAATGAATAGGATGGTTTTCGTGGGTTCAAAACATGAAAGTATGGTCGATGATTTTGGTAAGATTGAATGTGAAATATTGGATTGTCGTTGGGATCGAAGTTGGTCAACATTGAAGGTGAGTTTCAACTCATGTTTTGTGATTGTGAGTTTCAATTTGGATGTTTTAGTCATGGTTTAATATTGCCTTTTGCTTTTGGGTGTTCTTTATTACATTTCATCAAGTTATGGAACGTTTAAGTTGCTTCACATGGTCATGTCTTTATTGATTTATCAATCTTGAGGTCCTAAAACCCAACATACGTTAATTTTATCATCCGTAGTTCCTGATTTTTATTACAATTATTCGGGGTGATAAAATGGGTTGGGTCCAACAGGTCAGTCCGTCCCGTCCAACTTGTCAACTTAACGGACGAAAGTACAGACCAGACCCATTTTATCTTTTGTGATTGTGAGTTTCAGTTGCTTCACATGGTAGTGTCTTTATTCATATGTTAATCTTGAGGCCTTAAAACCCAACATCTATTAATTTTAGTTCCTAATGCAATTGCCATTACCAATATATATACCTAGCTCTACGATATGTCAACATATACGAGTTAGGTTCAGAATAATTATACTGATGACTGGTCACTATTTTTAAGTTCACCTTCAAAATAAAATAAATTATTTCTTACTCATGTAATTTTATTAACAATATTTGGATACTATATTTACATTTTGCCTATTGTATTTATTTTAATTATTTATGTTACTTTTGTAACAATTCAAATTTATCAAGAAAACACTCCATTGTCATTTTGTCAATGAGGATTCACTTATTTTACTTATATGTAAATGAAATATTATGTTGTTACACCATAAAAATCTACTTTGTTTTGTTATTTTATGTAATTGAAATGTAGGTCGAGAGACAATGCCATTATACCTTTATTCTAATTTTAATTTTAATCAATTTTATTAAACTTGGAAAAATGTGATTTGTTTTGGATATAAATTTTAATCATAAATTTTGCTATTTGTTGAATTAGGTTTGCTAATTATGATTTCGGTAAATAAGCAAACAAAACATTTTAATTTTTTTCCAAACGCTACAAGATAAACTTATTTAAATTTTAATTTTAAGAAAGGAATAAGCTCACACTACATATCATAAAACTTAACAAATTTTCTAGTTAAAGTGAGGGCTTCACTAAGACTACTATAAATCAAATATTAAAAATTAAATTATTTTATTGAGTATCAAGGATCTAACCTATGCTAATAGAGATATTATTTTAAAAAATAAAATATTGCAAGGACTAAATGGACATACACAATTGTAGTATTTTTATAAATGATATATGTAGCAAGGGTTAAGCCCACACAAGACACAACAATTTTTAAAAAATTATAATTTAAGCAGGGGCTTAACTTACGTAATAAAATTATTTTTTAAAAAAGCAAAACTTTAGAGGGAGTTTAGGCCTCACTAATACTAATATATTTTTTAACAAATAAAATTTTTGTGAAGGCTAAACCTTCACTGATACTAATATTTTTATAAAAATAAAGTGTGAATGCTTGTGAACAAAGAGTGAGTCTGACTTGTAGTGTATGTTGGACTATGACTAACAAGATTATTGATAATAAGATTAAATTATTATATTACAATAGTAGATGAAAAGTCTTTATACAGTTGTGATGATATTACATCTATAAAAACTAGTTATAAAATCAAATTAATTATATGAAAAATTATCACAACAATATTCTACTTAACAGAAATAAATAATAACAAATTAAAATATAAAAAATGTAATAATGATTAAATGTATATCTTAGAAACAACGATTTGATACACCATTAAACCAAAATTGCACAAAAATATATATATAATTAAAAGGTATAATAAAATGAAAAGTAAGATTTCATAAAATTTTTTAGATATTAAATTGAGTAAATCATGCCGTGATAATGAATTTTTTTAAACAATATTCAAGAAACAAAATTTAAGAATAAAAAAAAAGATAAAATCCTTTTATTATTTAGTAAATGAAAAAGTTATACAATCAAACATTTAAAATTGATAATCATACATTCTAATGTGAAAAAAAATATAAATAACCGAATGTGATACGTAATATTCATTTGATTTTTTAAAATGAATAATGCATGATTTAAATATTACCGCATAAAAAAAAATGTATAATCAAAATTACAATAAAAATTACAATAAGAAAAAAAGTCCTTACTATGTGAATATATATAATATTAATCAGTAGATTTCTAATATTTAATAATATTTAATTACACGTAAATAAAATTTTATAATTTGAATATGAACTATATTTTACCATCTTAATGGTGTGATTAAATTTTTTTTTAAAGAATATTACAATAAAGTTGTCAAATTTCTGTTTTGCTAAATCAATGTCAAGTCTGTTGAAAATGAAGTTGGTTTAAATTTTTAGGTTTAAATAACTTTTAAATTGAGTTGTTTTGAATTATGAATTTTAGAATGAGTATGAAAATCTTTTCAAAGTAATTAAGCAATTTTGAAAAATGAATTCTAAACTTGTAAACGCTAAAGTAAGCGTTTTAGAACAAAATGAACCTAATGATTTAAAGTGAGTTAAATAACTCTAATGTGTATCATATTTTAGTGAAATATTAGACTTGGTGGAACCTAAAATCCATACATTTTGGCCTATGTTCTTGGTGGAACTTAAAATAGATTCAGAGCACAATAATTATGTATAATTTGATCATGGCGTCCAATGGTTATATCAAAATGAAGGTTGATAGTTATTTTCAGTGATGTCGGTCTCCATTGTCTTTATGGTTTTGGCTTATGTATCCAATATCATGTATTCATTCTAACAATGATTTTAAAAGTTTTTGTGTTTTTTAAGTTAGTTTTTTATATGTCTATCACGTGAGAGATAAATTATTTTTCAAAAATTATTTATTCTAATTTTACGTTATTTGTGGTCTATTGTTAATTCTTTTTGATGACTTTTAATTTATCATAATTCCAAACTAGTGAAGTTGATATGTTTTTTTTTTAATTCTTTAAAATTAATTAAATTAGCTATTGAAGTTAAACCCTAAAAATATTGTGTTTTTGCCATATTTTAAAGCTTATATGTTTTTTTAGTTCTTTAAAATTAAATCAGTTAATATTAAATTGTGGACTCCATTCTAAATATAAAATAAATTATATTGAGAGAACACTATTTATTTTTGTTCGCAATTAACTCTACGGTAATGTTAATTATGATTTTTGTGGATGAATAATATATACTAATATAATTTACAAAAATATATTTTAACTCGATGATTATAAAACTTGTAGCAATTTCTCACATTATTTTCATTTTTGCAATACTATATCACGGAGAAACAATTCTTTAAAATTAAAATGTTTTACCTTTAAAAAGATTTAAAATAATTTAAAAAAAACTTATTTTAGTTCTTCCATTTTCAATACCATTAAAATGATCTACCGGAATTTTAAATAAAGGTATAATTAGTCGTATAGTACCCAATTTGGTGCTGGAGTTTCTAATTGGTATCCGGTTTAAAAAAAGTATCAACGTGGAGATTAATTTTTAATGACGTGGAAAGCTGGGGAAGAAAATTAAATATGTGGAGACTTGAGAGCGACTTGCGGGCCATTGATAACGAAAGGTTGGTATTGTGTTTTTCTCTGATTTAGTGATTAGGGTTTTGATGTTAGGGTTGATTTTTGTGAAGTTGGGGATATTGGAG
>Ga0099822_1010799_pt1 | contig 11275 bp, 3 predicted proteins | sample CowpeawhiteBW_FD_76839 | JGI IMG/M metagenome (GOLD analysis project Ga0099822, IMG submission 76839) | Root nodule microbial communities of legume samples collected from California USA - Cow pea white BW | ecosystem: Host-associated > Plants > Roots > Nodule | place: USA: California | collected... | reverse complement strand
CTCACTCAAACAGCGGGCTCTCGCCCAGGCGAGACATGCAACGAGGGGTCTTCACGAACTCTCGCTCAGGCGAGATGCTGTCCTCACAGAAACAGCGAATTCTCGCCCAGGCGAGACGCGCGACAGTGGAGGCTTCACGAGATCTCGCTCAGGCGAGGCCTTCTCGCCTGAGCGAGACTATGCGTCGCTCAAAACGAGAAAGGGCCGCCTAGGCGAGTTCTCGTGGCAGTGAGCACTCTGGTACTCTCGCCTAGGCGAGACGAGCTCGCTTGGGCGAGAATAACAGATCTCACAACTGTCAGCACACAAGCAGCGGCGAGAATGGCTCAGATCATCGCCCAAGTACACATGCAACTCAATTTCATCCAACAAAAGCACACTATGCACGCATATAAACATAAAAACGACCAAAAACAGCCAAGAATAGTTCGAGATCGATGAATCTAGTTTCCCTTACCTTTGTTTAGATGGTAACAACACGACACTGACCCGCAACAGAAATACCACGGCTCCAAGAACTATATTAGAGAGCAGAGAGTTACGAGCTGCTTTTGTTAGCTTGGAGGTAGGAGGAGGTTGTATGCCCTAGCGGAGCTCTAGCTGGAGATTTGAGAGGAAGAGAGGAACTACTTCTGTAAGAGAGACCAGAGAAATCTGTTTTTCTGAAACAGAGGTAAGTTGCAAAGTGAGGGTGGCTGGTAGGATAGGGTGTCCTTCAGAGAGGCTGCCCTTGGGCCTACGAAGGGCCAGGCCCAAATCTCTGGGACAAAAGAAAAGGGGCTTACAAAGGACAACAATAAAAACATAATGAATGGCTTAGCCGGTGCTCAAATTCAGCAAAACTGTGACAAAAAATTCAAATAAAAATATGCAAAATAACACTTATAAACAACACAAGCTATAACCTTGCAACTAAAACTTAAGATTGCACACCAGAAATTAAAAGTGAACTTAAAAGGAGTTTGCATAACAACACACTTATGAAACAATAGCTAAAACTGAGTTTACTACAGAGAAAAATAAAAACAGCAGAACACAAGAGAGTGAAAGCAATAAAACAATGAGCTATACAAAAAATATGAGAGTAAATAGCATGCTTAGGTATTGTCCGACCTTAGCTCAATTTCATTTGGATCATTTGTTGTATAACCCAATAACACATCAAATGAAGAGGGAGTGTGCTCCCAACTTTGCTATTTGCACCAATTTTGCAAGAGTTGCTGAAATTGTCTCTGTCCAAGTAACTATCTCAAATTTTAAAATCAAACTTCATATTGTACACAATTCCAAAAAATATGTTACAGTACTCAAATTGAAGAGTCTAGAATCTAATGCAACAAATATAAGCTCAATTGGAGATCTATAGAAAAAGTAATGACAAAAACAGTCAGCAAATATATTTGAGTTAAGTTAGTCTTGACTTTGCTAACTACTTTCATATTCTAATGTGAACTGCAACTAGACTAGAATTTCAAAAATTATATTCTACAACTAAAAAAAAGAAAAAAAAAACATTTAGACAACTGTAGAAAAAAGTTATGAAAAGAAGGTAAGTGGAACTCAATAAATCTTAAGGCAATTAATCAAACACATGGGGCATAAGAGAAAAAAAATAAAAAGAAAAAGAAAAAGAAAGGTGTTACTTTGAAGGAGACCCAACCATGTGATCCAATTCAGAGTGTTACCAATTTGCAATTTGCCATTGCTTTCTTTCGTAGTTATGAAAGGTAGCGAAATTCTCGTTCTAATCCAAAAGATTCTGTGTTTGATTCTGCGTCAATTGACAGAGAATCGATTAGAATCGATTTTCTAACATAAAATGAGTATGTGTTTAGTTTTTAAAATTAATTAAAAGATAAAAATTTTACGTTTAATAAATTGAATAAGAAGTAAATAATTTTTGTTTCTGCATCGAAGAATTGATTTAGTTTGAATCAATTATCCTAAACCAAACACATCTTAAATACAAACTCTTTTTTTTTTTTTTTACCAATAATTTTTTTTTTATAATCTTTTTTTTTTTTTTTTTTCTATTTTTTTTTTTTTTTTTTTTTATTTTTACAATTAACTTTTTTATAATAACCTTCTTCTTTTTTCACTACTAACATTTATAGTTTTAGTTCCTAAATTCTCTTACACAATATTGACATCTTAATTCTTATCCACAATTTTGCTTATTTATGAATTTAAGATAATTGTAATTATGTTTTAACATTTGCAGTTTCTATTTTTACTGTTTAAATGAGTTGGAAAAAAAAGTTTTATTCAATTTAGGTGACAATCTCACCCAGGGTTTCTTAGAAGTAACTTGTGTTCCAATTTTAGCAAATCATACAAGGAGTAAATAACATCTAATTTTAAGCTACAACATCGTTATTGAAAAAAAAAAATACGATAGATTAATTTAGGGGTGGCAATGCGGGCCGGTCCGATCCGCATAAGGCCCACACAACACGGGTTGGTCTGTCCCGTCCCGCACACTTTATGCAAATTGCAAGCATTGGTCCGTCCCGTAGATTCCTTGACCTGCGGGCCCGCAGGCTGGCCCGCTTTTTTTATTTTTTTATTTTTATAATAAAACTTTCAATGTTTAAAATTTGATAAACTTTAAGAAGTTCACAAAATTAAGTAAAAATTTTGGGGAATTAGATGGTAAAATGATAATTCAACATTTTCATCATATTCATACTATGACATACACAATGTATTCTTTAAATTTTAGTACATTAAAAAAATACATAATACTTGTTTTGTCCAGTTATATAATAATTTGAAACGTTAATGCAAGAGTGCATAAAACAAGTAATTAATATACACAAGTACAAGTTTTTTTTATAATTTTATGCGGACTTGTAGACCAGCCCACATAAACTGTGGGCTTATGCGGACAGGATCACTGCGGACCTGCGGACTCACTACTCTAACCTGTCCCGCATTTTTTTCACGGGCATGCGGACACAACTGACGGACCAAACATTAATTTTCATCCCTAGATTAATCTAAATTGACAAAAGGTTAAGCTTTCAGTATACAAAATGCTGAATAAATCATTATTATTTTTAATAGTCTTTCATTCGTTAATATTTGGTTCATGTTATTGAATTTGAACAATAGATTCAAAACAGTAAACTTTATTACTGGATAATTCTAAACACGAAGATCTGGTTCAATAGAAAATTCATCATAACGACCAAATAAGCTTTTTATGCAGTTTAATAATATTTGTTTGTAAAAATGGTATTTATACAAAAAAACAAAATCCAGTTAAAAAACAATTTATTAACTTTTGTATGGTTTTAAGTATCGAATAATTTTTTAATGTTTTAAAAGTTCAAGCGAATACCACTTGATGTTATAATTTTTTAAGAAAATCATGATAACTTTGATCGAATATCATAAAAAATATACAAGAAACGTTGATTTGATATCTTAATATTTTTTGATAAAAAATCATTTTGAAATCTCATTTGAATACACCTATAATTTTTATCTCCGAAAAAAATGCAAACACATATTTAACCTCTTTGTAAAAAGAAACTTAAAATGTAATTTTATTTTTAATATTTTATTCAGATAAACCTCCATAAATATCTTTTGAAGAAAAAAAAACACTGTACAATTAGCTCATGCGTTCCTAACGTAGCTTATGCGTTATAAACTATTTTGTGTACTGATGTTTCTTATTTTCTATTTTCATAATGGAAAATAATTTTTTGATAAATTTAACAAAATTTCGATAAATAGAATTAAAATTAATTAATTTTTTATTTTTTAACTAAAATGAAGTAATAAATAATACCTTTTTTTATCTAAATAGGTAGCTTGATAAAATTTGTAAAAGAAAATTATTATTTTCCTTTCATAATACTTATAAAATTAAAAAAAAAAAACTTCAGTAGAGTTTACAGTTGGATAAACTAATCCCTCCTTTGACAGCTATAGATTTGCTGCCTCTAAAGATTTTTTGAACCTTGCGTTCCTAAGAAAAATGAAATACAAATGATAATAAATATATTGTGGCCTTAAAAATATATAGTTTTTCTTATTTGTAAGCATGTTACAGATTATTCTACTGTATTTAAGTTCGTATTCATTTAAATATGTATTTATTTAAATTTGTATTTAGAAACATAAATTTTTGGATTAAGTTTTGATTAATTTTCTCATCAACTCTGTATTATTTAGATTGTTTTAACAAAACAATAACGATCAAACGCTAACAATCATTCGATCGTAGACCTTTACCTTCAATATTTTTTAACTACCCATCTTCGATAATAAAATAAATTATTTTTTTCAGTAAATATAGGACATTAAATGATCTCTCACAGTATGAATGTATACAATAATAATTGTGCATGTTAATACGTGGTGTCGATGTTATTATTCTTCCAAGACAATGACGGATTATACAAGGAGCTGGAGGGGTCGTGACCTCTCAAAATATTTTTGATTTTTTTTAATTATATATATGATTTTTTTTTTTAAATTATGTATATATTTTTTTAATTTATAAGTAATATATTTTTAAAATGATAAAAATTAAATTGTTTTTTTATTTGTTTATAAAGCATAACATTTAATGTTAATAAATGATAAAATATAAAATCGAATATAATAAATAGTACACATATTTAGCTTTAATTATTTTTTGTTTTTATTTTTATGAAAAAATGTTAAATTATGAATAAAAAAATTGGAACCAAATTGAGACTAAAACAACTAGAAGACCAACTTACATATTTGAAACAAAAGCTAAACGAGTAATTAAAACAAATATTTATTAAGATATTTTTTATTTTATTTTTCTTTATTCACTGTCTTTTTAATTTTTCACAAACTTGTATTTATCTTTCCGTCTCATATGTTTTTTTTTTGTTTTTGAAAAAAAAAAGAAGTCAAACACAAATTAATTACTTTTTGTTCTCATTTATCATTTGTTCTTTTTCTTTCTTGAAAAAAAAGTAACTTTCTTGTTTCACTTGATAAGAACTATCACTTTAATAGTTATTAACATTATTTTTTATTTCATTATCCTTTGTATATTTATTTTCTATGAATATAGAAGAAAAAAATAATGTATTATGTGTTTTTTCAAACCGATTTTTATCACTTGACTATAATATATTTTCCTTTTAATAATTATGTATCTCAATTTTTTATTACATTATGAAAAATTATTTTTTAAGTATATTGATGATGAATAAAACAATATATTCATTCTTTAAAAGTGATAGAAGAATTTTATTTTTTCACATATTTTGAAGTATTGTACTAATGATGCAATCTAATGTCAAATTGTTCAGTTAGAAGAGTTATTTTTTTTTAAACATTATACTAATGATCTAATTTAATAATCAAATAATTATATTACTTTGACCCTCCAAATTTTATGGTCAAGATCCGTCACTGTTTCTCAATAATGATATTATGACACACTTTTAACCCACAGTTCAAATCACCATTCAATTTCTTATTTTGATTTTTTTAATGATGTGATGAGATAAAATAAAGGTGATAAAAATAGTAGATTAAAAGTGAGTCAAAATATCATTATATTTTTTTCAAACCTTTTCAACATTATATTACATTGTTGTTACTCAGTGTTTTTCCACAACATTTGATTTTCATTTTTTTTTCACTATTACCTAAACATTTGATGATATTTATCCTCAACACCAATCTCACCGGTAGAAAATAAGAGAAGGGGGATATTTTGAAATGTAATTCATTTATCAATGTTAGTTTAAGTTGAAAATTAATCTTCAATAAATAAAACAAAAGTTCTTTAACGTGTATATTCAATTTAGTTACTTAATTTTTCTAAAATATTATTTTATTCCTCAAGTTATTTTAACTCTTTCTATCACAAAGTTATCACATTGGTCATGAGTAAAAAAAAAAAGTGAATATAGAGTGATATTTGAATTCTAGACAACATGATAAATAAAAACTTTTTTATTTAGTTAGTGAGATGATAATTTTTGTGAAGTAGGATTACCGTTGTCCAGTGTTGTTTAAGACGGAGGCAATATAATATAATATTTGATAAAAGGTGAAAGTTAGTTAGTTTGAATGTTGCAATTAAACTCCAAACAAACCCTAACTACTTTAGTTTGAACATTCTGGGTTTCAACGTGATTTCCATGTCACACGTATTACGTAAGAGTACATCTATACCCACCCTAATGTCTCTATTAAAATATTTTGGTGCCAGCCAACCGTACCACAATGTTTCATTGGTTTCTCCACAAATAATCTCTGTCTCACCAAAATTTCAAATAAAAAATATGCCTGTATTCTTAATGCCTTTTTTTTTTCTGTTACAAAATATCAATTTCCATTTTTTTCTTTAAAGAATACAAAATTACAGTCATATGTATTAAATTATGACGTAACATTTTTTTCTCAAAAGTTATTATAATAAATATTTTCATGTATGGCGGTTACAACTTTACACATACCAAAAGATTGGATGATTACGCTTTACTTTATTTAGATGATGATGATTAGCCAAAGCTTTTAGAAGACGTATTAAAGTGAGTTACATGTCTTATAATTATTAAAATTTAAAATGATAACAATTATCTTATCTTGCTTCACCCATACACAGAAAAAACAAGTTGTACTTATCCATGGCACACGTTAATATTTACGAAGCTGAAAGCACAATTATCTTCGGGTATATTTTATCGGATGATTTATAGTCATGAAAAAAAATCGCCGTTTATATATAAAATATTTGACATCAATTTTATTTTTAAAATTAAAATAATAATGTTATGTGTCTTTATTTTTATATAATGTTTAATTTTGTATATTTTATTTAATATAAAACTTTAACTTACACTTAAACTATTTTCAAAAATAATATTTTACAAAAATATAAATTTAAGTATTTGAAAAGGGATCTTATTTGTTAAAAACACAATTTAAAGATGAATGTGTTTTCCTCTCCATCCAATTTGAAAAGTCAATAGACATGTTCATTGTAATTAAAAAAAAACAGATATACAATATTTAAAAAATTTAAAGATGTAAAATGAATAAGTTTGACAGGGTGTATGAATTCATAACTAGTGATAAAAGATACATATGTATATATGTATGTATTTGATTAAGAATCTTCCCACAAAATAATTTAGGATTAGTTTTTTTTTTTGTGCAAATAACAACCATTGAATATATACTTTATCAACTATTTTGTACAACTAAAAAAATTGATAATTAATTTTCAACACTTATCATTAAATTATACGCGTGAACACAGATACTCCATTCATTGAATTTTAAAGAAAAATGAAAAAAAAAACAACGGTTCCAGGAAATTATTTTTAAAGATAATTAAAAGATGATCGATGATAGATTTGTAAATAAAATCAAATGTGTGCTTTAAGACGAGATTAAAAAAAAAAAATCCACCATTTCGTATTCGTTATTAAATACTATTTTTATGGTTTCATTATTGGAAACACCTTTACTTAATATCTTTATTATAAGATGTCATAATTCATACTTTTATTTTAATTCTGAACTATGTGACTAACAGAGATCAATTGTTTCAATTTATACTCACTAACCTTTGATTATCGAATGTTTTTTAATTTGAATAAAATTAAGTTCAACTTTTAAAACAAAATTTCAAAACGTTTGAATTTTGTAATTATATTAAAGAAAAGAACTTACTCTGAAATGCTCGATTGCATTTCTGATTTACTGTAATCAAACATGTGCGTATTTTAATTTTGTAACACAATAAAAAAATAAATATTTGTTTTATTACCTTATATTTTAAGAGATGATATTATTTTCCCGACTCAATAAAAACAAACTATTTATACATTAAAATCATATCATAAATGAATTATTAATTTTATTAGAAAATTACTGTTTTTCGTTTTGTTTTAAATTTTGTTAATGAGTAATGTTTTCTGTCTTTGATGAAATGTCTTCTTTTTCTTATTTTATCTTCAAATAAACTTATATTTACAACGTATAAAAAGAAGGTACTTACTAAAAAGTAATAGTTTTAATAAATTACTTCAATAAGTAATATCTTATCGTCATTCTTAAATTTTATAGTGTTTGAAATTCTGTAATTGTAAACAAATTAATCGAGGCTATTTATTATTTGTAATTTTAATTTAAAAATAAAAAAAATCTTAAACACATGTCATATTAATTTTATGTTGCCTACAAAACGAATAATATAATAGTATAAATTCACAATAGAATTTCGTAGAGGCGGTAACTAAAAAAAATTGTTACATTTTATTTTTCGATTTTTCACTAAGAAAGGAAATGGCATAATGCAGGCCACGAAAATGTCCAGCTTCATTGGTCCCACATCGCCTTCCACCCAACAAGAAACCTCATATTTTAATTTTATTTGAATAATAAAAAAATATATAAATAAACGCCAGAGAGAGAGACGCAGCAACTCTCTGTGCACAGAGAGAGAAAGAAAGAGAAGCTAAAACTTGTTTTCCGTATATATATAAATATAATAAAAATTATAAATAAATACATAATGAATAATTGTGTACAGTGGCTGTTCTCTTATTACCGCATTTCTTCAAAAAGTCTTTGAGAAGAAGAGAGAGAGAGAAAGAAACCAGAGTGAAGTTGCTCCATACCTTTGTTTTGTTCTTCTTTATCGTTTTCTCCAGCTTCTAATTTTAGCCTCTTCTCTCTCACAATTGTCGTTCAAACTTCAAAGCTACCGTTCTATACTGTCCGATCTGACTCACTGAGTTCCTTCTTCTGTTCCACTCGGATGAGTTAGACAGGAAGATCGCGCCGCATTAATCGCCATGGTAAATTCCAATTAATCTCTCTATATTCTCTCTCTCTCCATCGTCTCCTTGTTTTTCGTTTGACTCCTTTAGCTGCTTCGTTGAATCTGTGACTTTTTTTTTTCTTTTCTTTTAAATTCTTCCGTGTGAATATGGTTTGTTTGGCGGATTTTTTTGTTTGTAGTATTTTTTTTTCGCGGCGTTTGGATGATTCGGAGAAATATTTTTATGCATCGTGGTGAGAGTTATGTTAGTCGATCCACGCATTACTACTAGAAGATCTTGTGAAATGGAGTTCGGGGAATATGGAGGGTTGATGAATAAGATTGGGGTAATTGTGAGCAGGCAGTGTTTGTACGTTATTTGATGGCTTAGTTGCTTGGAAATACGACGTGATGAATTTAATCAGAGTCTTACGACATAGATTGAATGTTAGATTGGTCGTTGGAACGAAGTTGAATGATAAGAAAAATGAAGGGTCTCTTTATTCGGCATATTCCTCTATGAATATACTTGGACGGAAATTAAAATAAATAAGGTGGAGGTCATAAGGTTTACTTGCTTGTTTAAAAAGGGAGCTACCTAGTAGTATTGGTTCAATACTGATTATTATCATGGCTTTTTTGGGTCAAGAGGGGAGGGATGAGATTTGGTATCTCCAAAGTTTGTAAAAAGTGCCTTGAACTATGTTCTAAGTGAGGATTCTTTTCCAGCAAATGCCATTGAATGTATATAGATAAATAGGTAGCTTATCTAGGATGATTTGGTATCAAGGGAAAAACAATAGAAATAAACCCATCCTACTGAAGTAAAAGACTTTTGATATACTGTCTTTAACATGAAATTCTGAATTTATTTGCGATAAATTAATTATTCATTTGTGGTACTTCAATAAATTGAAAACATATTGACAAAACATTAAGTCATGTCTGAAGGCATCACTTTGGCACTTGACTATTGCTTGAATCTCAATGATTCTTATAGTTCACAGCTGCATGGTGGTCTAGTTACATGATTTGAGCATGACAACAACTTTGGTGAATGCCAACATTATTGTTTTTCTGTGCACATTGTACTTTTTGACAGTAATGAAAATTTTGTTAAATGATAGCCACCCAAGCCCCTCTCTTCCCTATCATATCACCGTCCTCATTGCCCGTAAGAGTTAATCTCTTGGCTGCAGCTGCAATTTAATATGCTTTTTGCTGGCTTTATGGTCAGGCACTCCGTAGTTAAGTCTTTTTGAGATACTTGAAACAAATTCTGGTACCAATTGATCAGCACTGAAGGACATGGGAGACCTTCCTTGAAAGCTAGCTGTCAAAAGGGGAGGAACAATCCACTAAACCACTCAACTGCACATTCGATATTACTCAATATGGGGCTTAGGCCTATTAATTTTTAAACTCATACTTAGAGCACCTGAAGCAGAAACATTCCTCGGGTTTTAGGTTCTGGAATGTTGAACATTCTCAAATATTAGGGTAGAATTGAGTTATTATATATATATATATCTATATATTATTCAGGATAATGGGATCCCTATTATTCAGGGATATAATTAGGTCCATATACTTCAGGGATATTTATGTTATACACTTCAATTATGATATGCTAAATATGGAATAAGAAATATGAACATTCCTCGGGTTTTAGGTTCTGGAATGTTGAACATTCTCAAATGTTAGGGTAGAATTGAGTTATTTTATTGCTAAGAGTACATCCAATATATATATATATATATATATATATTATTCAGGATATTGAGATCCCTATTATTCAGGGATATAATTAGGTCCATATACTTCAGGGATATTTATGTTATACACTTCAATTATAATATGCTAAATATGATTGTAGACAGACATGTTTTTGACACTGAAACGAATAATTAAACCCTCCTCTTTATTTGGCTTCCACTTGAAAATATGAGGGTGGATATTCAGTGACATGAGTATAACAATAAGATATTTATATGTAAGCTTTTTAAAATTTTAAAACATGCCAGTTAAAAATGTAATATAAAAGATTAAAGACAATGTTTGTTTGTATGTTTTTGTGAGGGTCATTATCACAGCAAAGTGCTTATTCAATAAATCAGAATATACAAATCTTGATTGTTATTTTAACTCTTTTGTTATGTTGCTTATATATATATATATATATATATATATATGGAGAGAGAGAGCCATTTTAATTGATAGTGAGAGGAATAAATATTGACCATTACATTTTATTATAAATGGTCAAGATTAATACACATAAAAAGTTGTGACTTTTTTAAGGATCACATGACTTTTTAAAACTTTTAATCTTTGTCATTCATGTATAGTTGTATGACCTATATTTACTATTTTCACTCTCCCGAGGAATCTTCATATATATATATATATATATATATATATATATATATATATATATATATATATATATATATATATATATATATATATATATATATATATATAATATATAAAAAT
>Ga0099822_1010795_pt1 | contig 11276 bp, 11 predicted proteins | sample CowpeawhiteBW_FD_76839 | JGI IMG/M metagenome (GOLD analysis project Ga0099822, IMG submission 76839) | Root nodule microbial communities of legume samples collected from California USA - Cow pea white BW | ecosystem: Host-associated > Plants > Roots > Nodule | place: USA: California | collected... | reverse complement strand
TAAGTGATTGTTAGAAATGTTTACTAAACTTCTTATGTTTTAAGGCTCTTCTAGATTAAAATTGGACAACATGAAACTTTATACAATGTTGCAAGAGGTGGACATTGATGAAGTTAGTAATTTTTTTAATATTTTATTCAAAATAAACTACGATATAAATTGATAGTGATTTTTTATTTGTTTGTTTTTCAACAATCAATCGGGGAAAGTGAACTTGTTGATCCAAACACTAATTATGGTTAAATATTTATTTTTTAAATTATTTTTGTAAATACCCGCGGGTACCCGTAGATACCCGCAAATATGAAAAAATAGACGGGTACCCGCATAACGGATACCCGACGGATATGGACACGGATACGGGGCGAATATTTATCCAGTGGGTAGGGTACGGGAGAATTATTACCCGTACCCTACCCGTCCCGTTGACATCCTTATGTTTAATGTTCTGTTAAAACTTTAATAATATAAGTAATTGTCCCTCGCATATATAATTAAAATCTCTTCTTATCAATTTAATTAATGTCCAGTGATTTCAACAAGTGAGTGACATTTTTAATGATTTAGTACATGGACTAAAATCTATAAATTTAAATTTGATTAAACTTCTTGTAAATTGAGTTTGCAAAATAGCTCTTCGTTGTCTTCATTTTTCAAGACAAATTAAGACAAAACTTAGTCAATAATTGGAGTTAACTAAAAATTGAAAGCAGATACATTTTTAATTTTTCTTTAACTTTAGTTGGGCCTTTCAATAAACTGAACATGCCACATGCCTTTTTCTTTACAAAAAACGTTTTTAAATTCTTATGGTTTTAACTAAATGTGATTCGACTGTATTTTTACTGCTGAATTTGATCCTTAGATTTTAAAGTATAAATCCCTCATAATTTTTAAAAATATAATGAATTTTTAAAACAGTGGGACGAAAGTAGAAATACTTTGAGCTTTAATTGACAATTCAGAAGCTAAAAAATATTATTTTTCTTTTATAAAATTCATTTATATCCATTACAAGTTATAGTTACTAAGATTTTTTTTCTTACAGCAGTTACTAAGAAGAAAAAAAATATTCTTCTTATTTCTTTCATAATTTATTACATCAGTTACATATAATCCTGAAACATGATTTTGCTTCAAATAAGCATAACGATTCCGGATAATAAAAGATGGACATAAAATGATATATTTTTTTTCATTATGACACATATTCCTACCTAATCTAATTATTGGAATTACTTCTTTCACTTTTCAATTTAAGTAATCTACAGAGACAAGGTTGGTATGGGGGGATTTTTTTCAATTAAAGAAATATTTTATTTTCTAGAAATAATTGTAATTTAAAAAAAAATGGATCTCCTCTCACACTATTAAGAGTGTAAGTGTTACATTTAGAAAAAAAATGAGGACATATACTTTCATTATCTTTAAGATTTTAAGTTAGAAATGATGTCATAAACTCATATTTCATTGGTGTTGTATTTTTCGATAATCTTATCTCGAAAGATCTAATTGTGGTATCAGAACCAAATGAAATTTGATATTTGAATAACTGGATTTTTAATTGTATTTACATTATAAATGTAAAAGGAAAATAATACTATGACTTTATTTTTTGACTTCCATCCTTAAGTTTCTGAAGTAGTTTAGTATAGACCATTGATTAATGTATCACTTTTTTTTTTTTAAAAGAATCAATAATTCACACTAAATCACATCAGGAGGTAAAATACGTGAATAAAAAATAAATTCATAGGATAGTTTTTCGATGTAAAAATATAAATATGAAAATTTGTTTTGTTTGATAAACGCGTATTCATGAAAAAGATACAAGTACAAAGATTTTATTCTTCTATGAAAAGTTATTTCGTTTTAAGGCACTATATTCTCTTACCAAAAGACAACACCATGTGAAGCATTATTTCTCTTCGCCATTACGAACCTAAAACTGTTTTTTTTTAGACTCACAGAGTTCTGCACCTTCCTTATTTTCTCTCTCTTGCATAATTATCATCACCAATCTTTTCAACACTACTTTCACCCAAGGAGACTAGCTTACTCCATTTCATTCTACCAGACAACAATCTAAACAAATTCTTAAAATTCATCATCGAAATAGTTTTCCTCAAAATGTTAAAAAACTTAACTTTCTCATAAACTAAAGTTGAACCGATGATGTAGTTACCAACCCTTTTGTTGGTAGCACTGGAACGAACTACTAGCGGGACCATGTCACAACTCATTGTGTCTCTGTATTTTCCAGTTACCCCAAAACAGATACCATAGATCCAAAAAAGAAAGTTGACTCTGATTTCTACCTATAACTGGTATGCACACTGAGCTGCATTAAATGTCGTGCATGTGTGTGTGGCTCTCTTTAACTTTGTGACTCACTGTTTCTATAGATAGGTGACAACTTATCTGCTCTTTATAGTTACACATTTCATGTTGCAACACTTTTTCTATAACTAGTGTTTGTGCTAAAACAAGATGTGTCAAAATCTCAGTGCTGTTTTGTTTGTATGTGTAATTTGAGGATGATGAAGCACTGGGATTTGGTGGCTTGAAGGGGTGCCAGCCTTGTGTGGTCTCAAATTTCGACAGTGTTACTTTCAAATGATTTTTGACAACTTCACATCTTACAAAGCCTCTTGTAGTGGTCCATGGTCAACTGAGGTGTCATTTCTTGAATAATCCAATTCTGGTTTAATTATGCCCCCAATGGGTGATGCAAAGCCACTTCTGTTTTGTCTTTATAACTGGATGTTACGTTATTATTTCAGAGCTTTTTGGTGATTGTACTCAAACGACAGAGATCTTGGAATCATTAGACAGAGATGTTACCTCTTTAAACAAAATGAATGAATGAACCCCACCATGGAACAGTAGAATAGCATAAAACATTACCATTGCTTGTTTCTCCACGCTACTACTTCCTGAAGTTGACGATGTGAGCGAGCCACCACCCTCTTCTTTTTCTTTGGATGTGCGATCGGAAATCGATTCTGCTCACGGACTCTTCTTTTTGCTTTTTCTCCACCCCTTTTAAAAGCCTCTTTTCCCAAGTAAACTCTTCTCGTTTTCATTTTGTAATGATAGCCCTTTTGACCACCAATAATAAAACATGAATCTTATTGATTTCACCACACTGCTATCACCAAAAACGTTACCCCAAAATTTAGTCCACACACAAAGAGGACATAAACACCACTCACATGGTTATCTTCATGCCATGCTATTGGACTAGAATTCATTCCTTTCTATAGTCATTCTTACAGTGGCTATGATACCACTGTAAGATTTTTTTACAATGAGAGACACAGAGATTAGGTATCAATAAGTCATGATATAAAAGATCAGCATACTACTTTCGACTTAAAATCTTAAATTTATGGATCTTTTTATTTATATACTGGTTAGTTATCTTAGTTATTTTTAACCCATGCTTGAAATTCCTTAGAGTAGATTCTTCTCTGAATTTGAAGAGAAGTATTAGTATACTAAGCAATGGAGGGATATGAATCATAAAATCCAGTTGTAGAAAATAACCCATCTGAAATAAGACAAGACTCAAACTAGTCACAATTTATTGAAGCAAACTTGTGATGATGATATACATTTGCACAAATATAGTAACATTCACTGGTACAATTGACTTAGGAAAGCGGCACACTTTGGTTACATATCTCATATCTGTCGTATACGGGACAAGGAAAAGGACTTTACAAGTTACAACCATGACAAGAAAAATTAAAGAACAAACTAGAATGGAAAAGTAGCAAGAAATAAGCCTCCTAAATAGTCCTTCTAAGACATACGACTGAAATCTTCTATGATTAATACTTAGTTGTGGTCCTGCTGTTTTGAATCTGGATTAAGAGGTGTTCTTCCCAGATTTGATAGTCTCACTTCACCAGCTTTTGGACTGAGGGGACCCCTTGCACCAGATCGAGGACTTTGCTCAGTTTTGAGCTCACCCACTCGTGAACTAAATGAGAGACGTGGGCTTAGATGGCTTTTAGGATCAGTTCTTGGTGTTGGGGTGGAGCTTGTGATCTTTGGACTGCTAGTGTGCCTAAACTCGCCACGGCTTCTTGTGATAACTTCATCTAGGATCTCACCTTCTCCAACATGAGAAGCACCACCTCCAAACTCTGATTGCTGTTAGGACAGTTGAATCGAATATAAGTAAATGTATCCACAAAAACATATATAACAGTCACTCAAATGTGGATTATCATAAAAGACAACTTATATGTAATTCGATTGATGTTTTTAGCGTTGTTCTTCAATCAGAATTGAAGTTTTAATCTTAGTAATCTGTGTTAACCTTTATTATGTTGATAATCAAAGTGAATCTTCACTTTATGGTTTAAAAACAGTACTTAAAACACAGGAGAGTGTGTATATAAGTTTTGCTTATCATAAATTTAAGCTAAGCTTGTTGTATACGAAAAGAAATCGTACTGTTGCAAGGTTGAATGGCAAAGCTGTTTGCTCTTCATACGCTGCTGCATCCAAGTCTTGAAGGTGTGCCCCCTTGAAAAATTTGGGGAGAAAGTACTGTCTTACCGGAACTAAGAGCATGATCATCATAGGGAACATGACCCCCGCGATAGGAACCCATGTTAGTCCAAAACATACAAGAAGGTAGATGGTTTGGAAAATGGTGAATGTTGCTATTGTCTTGAAAGGAACTGTTTCTACAAAAGTAGCATGGTAATCCTCAAGAACCCTGCACTCAAAGAAGAAATTTGTTGATGATAAGAGCCATGGAACAGAGGATTGAACAGTAGAAGGATAAAAGAAATACAAGTTTTTCTTACTTGTATCTTCTGCTTGGAGCAGTGAAGAGCAATAAGATCCTTTCCCAGAATTGGTTTCCTGGCAAACTTTCAATGGCCATGAAGGCAAAATAGCCCCAAAGGACTGAGGTTGGTATTTTCTTGAGGACAGGCATGGCTGCAACGCATCCTCCCACCATTATTGCTTGAAACAAGTTACTCAGCCGCTGTTCCTTAACCTCCACAGGCAGCAAATCGTCTATTTCTTTCTCAACGTCAAATATAGTCTCATCTACCGGGGCATCCATGCTTCCCATACTAGTAGCTGCTTGAATAGTTGATTCTTTAAGTTCTTTTAGTCCTTGTGCCTGATCATAATAACATAGTGACATAAATAACATTATGTCATGTTCTAATACTTCAAGGATAAGAAGAAAGTTAGCATTCTTACTCGAGCAGAGGGATCCTGGTAAATAAGAGGCGTCTGCATTTGATGGTAGGCTTCTACCATGTTTCCATATAACTGTCCTAAACTAGCATTCTTTCCCATACTTTTTCGTGCGGCTACCACCAGTTTGTTCCGAAGCAACTGCACCACCATTGCTCTTTTTTAGTGTGACTTGTTGATATAGTGCTTAAAATTATAAATTAATTAGGAACAAATTGACAGAAACACTGATTTGATTACCTGATGTTTAAGAGTTGCAAGACTCTTTGTGTGCATTGGAGACTGTGGTATGACTCCATTTGCTGGAGGAATTCCAATAAGGCCACACATTAAGGTCTTCCCTCCAGAAAAAAAAATTGCCTTTAGAAGAATAATCATTCAATTAAATGTAAGTATGTACTACATAACAATTAAAGATTTTAAAGTAGTGAGTGCATGAGAGTTTAGCCATTAAGTATTAAATACGACGAATTAAAGTTAAGCGAGGAAGGAACACGAAGAACTGGCTCACCAAAAATCCCAAAAGGAGCAAGTCGTAATGGTAAGAAGATGGCTTCCTCAAATTGAACTCCTTCTGCTGGGAAAGCTGTGATGCTACACTGTGGTCAAAGTAATAAAGCACAGCAATCATGGTGGCTGGGATAAATGCTCCAATTATGTAGACAACAGGAACATGAACCATATCCTGTTATATTCATAACAATTAAGTACTTTTATCAGAAGTCCATTTGTGAGTAAAAAAATGGAGAATTAAAGAACAAGCAGTTGATTTACATGCCTTGACCACAGTCCAATTCTCATATGCACCCGGTGACCATGGATTCGGGCTGAAAAGGCGCCTTGGAATACCTTGTGGAACACTTCCAGAAGGCAGGTAGGACACACCTGTCCAAACTAGGACCATAAGTGGCACACCATAGTCTGCTATTAGGCTGCGAAGCCAACCTGTAACAGATTAATTGTTTCAGATGTCATAGTCCTCACCTAAAAAATTTAAGGTTTTGGAATTGTAATTTGTCTATGACATTGTGACAAACACTTACCACTACCATAACGCCATGACCTAGCCTTTCTGCTTCTTAGTGCAGTGAGGAGAAGGCCAAACGAAAGAACTAGAGCAAACATCCCGTTAGCAAACCTCCATGAAGGTAAGAACTGAATTGATTTTGGATTTTCTCGTTGTGGTATGCGAAACTCATCCACGAGTCCCTGAGCAATTACGACAGCAGGGTTTTAAATTAATTTGTCCAAAGTGCATTGCTAATTCAGGTACTAATATATGATTTGAATTCTTAGAATCAAGCAATAACAACAAATGAATGACAAGGTAAACTTCGATGACTGATCTTACTTTGATAGCTTGCTGCATGAAGAGCATTGCAATAAGCATGCCAAATAACTCTCCTGCAATACGGGTAAACCTGTTGATTATAGAGCAAGCTCCCAAGATGGCCAGGAGAAATAGCAACACCGCAGTCCAGACACATACCCTACAGAATCAGGTGAAAGGAAAAAAAAAGGGACAATGTTAAACCAGGATTTGATGAATGGTACTAGAATGTCGTAAAAACAAATACATAAATAAACAAAAACATATTCACCATCCAGTCCATGCCAGAAACAAATCCCGGCCCAACTCTGGTCTCTCTTTTGCAAAATTGAACATGAATGTGTACATGATGACGGTAGGTTCTGCCACTCCTAAAATCAGCAAAGGTTGACCTCCAAGGATTGAGTGTATGATGCCACATATCGAAGTGGATGCCAATGTTTGAACAGCAGTTAGAACACCGTCTGCAAGTGAAAAACAACAGGCACGCTTTATATTATTTTCTTTCTGATGAGAAAGAAGAGTACATTAAAGGTAGAATATTCTGTACCAGTGTCTCGCTCTAGTTGTTCCCCGAATGAAATGACTGGTATTGCTGAAGCAAAGAATATGTATGTGGTGGGAGCCCAAATCCTGTAAAGGGATGTAAAAATTTGAGAAACATTGAAATCTTTGAATACATGTCCCCACTAGTAGCTAAACAAGATCAGCAATATATATATATACATACCTTAAACCTGCTTTGAATCCACCCGTCCAATCTTGCTTGTAGCACATCAACCTTCCTCGGAGATCATTCTTGATTCCTTCAAAGGGTACAAATGTTTCTTCCATATCTTCTTCCAAAGGGTCAAAAGGGAATCAATATAGACTTCCAAATAACACTGCCAATCAGAAAGCAACAATGTGTAGTTTACATGATTTTTGTTGTTTCCAATTTGTTTTGGCTAGATTTCTTGACAAGGCGCAATCAGAGGCAAAGCGAGGGAGGAAAATGGAAGAATGTGGGGACAAAGAAAACAAGAATTTAGCATGAACAGTGCAGTTTGGCCTGTGGAGACATATGGGAGAGTGAGAGATTGAATGGTGTGTGAATATGCCAAGAATCCAGCTGTACCAAAAGCAGGGTTTGGAACTCGGGATAGATGCTCTTATTGGTTAACACCAACAAAGAGCAAGTTGTATTGTATTGTATTCTTCTCGAGTGCTTCCTAATAACAACAATGTGTGTGAGGGTGGAGTATTTATAAGCTTTAAAAAGGCAAAGTATTCAAGAAACAAATGGAGGTAGATTTGGTGTGGAAAGCAGTGTGTGTGTGTGTGTGCCACTGACTTCGCTTGTAAAATGTAAATACAGATCAGTCCAATCTTTCCAGCTTCATCATCATCAACACTCCTTCAATGCTTTTTTTCCAAAAGTCAGCATCAAAAAATAATCTGGTCCCACATCGTTCAACAAAATGCAGAGTTCATAAAAAGAAGTACAGATTGAATCCTTTACAGAAAGTAGTAACTTACGCCATGCCCTCCTTAACTTATAAGATAATGTCTAAAAAAGTTACGGTAATTAGTGACTTTAAAACACATCAAACATTTGGTGTGAAAATGGATGGAACTCGCGAGCCAACTCGACTCATCACGGGTTGGATTGGGATGAAATATTTTTACAAATTTTAATACGGATTGATTTTTGACCCGGTTCATCTAGAATCTAGTTCACCCTATCAATCCGAGATTTGAATTTTGTTTACTCGCTAAAAAGTGAGTCGGATTGGATTAGCTCACTAAATCATTAACGTATTTATCTATATTAGTATGAGTCGTTGAGTATATAGCAACCCATTTAGTTGACTATGCCATTTTTTTAAGTCTATTATTCGATCTATTTGGGTGAGTACATGATTGTTTGCGTTGTGTTGAAGAATGCATTAAACTAGGCACCTTAACATGGACAAAAGCAAATTCATTACCAGTAAAAAATTCTAAAGGAGTGGAATGTGCTGTAGTTAAGAGATTAATTATGCTTAGGTTGTTGATTATGAGTTTAATTTGGTTGGGGCTACTTTACACTCAACGGTTAAACAATTTAGGATGATTGGTTGTTGTTGGTAATGGCTATGACTTTGATTATTAAATTGAAGAAAGCAACATTAAACTTCTCCGTATATCAAACTTGTCTTGAAATTGCTCTCGACACAATATTGGAAATTTGAATATGTTATTAAAAACCTAGGTGAGGGTGTATAGTATAGTATATATTTTGTTTAGCCATGTGATTTTGGAAATTTGACAACTAATGGTGTCATGCATAAAGGTTTGTTCCGGGATATTAGCATTCCTTGCCAAGTAAACTCATAAAATGTTACGTTCAAATGGTTGTCACTGTTTTTCATTGGTTCGTACATACACACATTTAACGATTCTGGTCATAAGATGAAAACCTTGACTTCATTATACATCTTGATGTAAAAGAATAATCATGTGTTGGATTCCAATCAACTATAGCAAAAACAAGACTAGAATGAAGAAAACAAATTATTTACATTACATGGTTTTGTAGTTAAATTTTTTTATATTCAAAATGTAAAAAAATAAAAATAAAAATAAAACTCTTAATATTATCAAGCAAATCACTAGTACCCTACAAGATATTTCTGTACAAATATTAAAAGTAACTACTTTTACACTCATAACTTTATAAAACAAAATAAAATTCAGGATCATAGAACAATATTTTTGAATAGATTTTTGATTAAATATGTTTTTGGTCCTTAACTCTTAGTGAAATTTGAAATTAGTCTATTTTGAAACTTTAGACCAGTTTAGTCCTTTGTCTTTCGAAAGACATAGATTTAGTTCTTTTAACCAAATTTTATTAAGTTTATTTGACATTTCAAACGCGTTTCATAATAGTATTTGACTTAATATTAAAGTAAAAATATGTCAAACATTATAAATAATTCAAATACAATTCTGAAATGTTTACGAAATATTAAATAAACCTAACAAAATTTGATTAAAATGACTAAATTCACATATTTCGAAAGATGAATGACTAAATTGGTCCAAAATTTCAAAATGAATTAATTTCAAAATTGACTGAAAGTTAAGAGATAAAAAACATATTTAACCCTAAATTATTTTATATAATTTTTAAGTCAACCCGTTAACAAACTTGAAATGTTGTGGATTCTTTTAATTCATTAAGTGGGAGCACTTTATAAATTTTCAATCTAATTATTGTTAATTATTTGAGGGAGACTTTAAGTTTTATACTTTTATTTTTAGTTCAAATGCGTCCTTTACTTGTTTATTTTAAAATAAAATAATACTAACAGGACTTGGTTCAAAGAAAAACAAAATGTTTATTATATAAAATTCTTTATTTGATGAAGAATAATAATGATATGGAGTACAATGTTACACAGAACATTGAGTCACACATATTTAATGTTTATAATGTGGCATCATGCTAAGATATGGGACCAATACCTGTTTCAGACGTATTAATAAAGTAGCAGTATTAACAGCTTTAGTAGGTCATGAAGCGATTCATTCATGCACGAGCATGAAAGTCTCTGCGATGAACTCCATTCTCAAGAGAGATTCGTTGTCGTGAAGCAAAAAAATTGCAACTTGCAAATACAAAATCATTTATTATATATATTTTTTCTCTAACTTTTTCATTGTGCAAATAGCGTTGGGCTTTTTGGGCTCATCACACTTTTGTTAATTATGATTAACAATCTTCATTCTCTGCAAAAGGAGAAAATAAAGGTGTTCATTGGTCAACATCATCGACATTTCGCGTTTGCAGAAGTTGTTTTCACGCGTTTCTCTTCAATAAGTGTTTGTTTGAGTGAGCCTTTATGACATTCATTCTGGAACAATTGAAAGTTATCTAGTTATGGTAATAAGAAAAGTTATCTAAAAACTTTCGATGAATATAATTACTAAAAAAATTCTGATGTTTATATCTACCTTTTTATGCAGATGTTTTTGCACCATAACCTATATTAATATTACATCAATAATTTATAAATAAACAACGAGGTTTCCAGTATTTTTTTAAATACAAAGTAATATTTGAAGTATTTGAATAATATACTAGTTTGTTAAGTAAAATTCACAGAGGTGGTAAAATTACAAAATTAAATTAGTCTAAATATCAAATTAAAACTAGTAGAATGATTAAAATTTTTAGAAAATATTATATTTAATTAGTGGTTTAATAACATATGCACAACACGACAAAGGAAATCAATTTGATTCGTGTGTTGAACTAAAAATAGTCGGTTCAACTTACTATTTTATAATAAACATTAGTTAACAAAGAAATAAATAAAAAATTTAAATTATTCAAATATGATTAGATAATATTATAGTTTAAAAGAATTGAATTATTAATTTATATAATTTGAAGCAGTAAATAATCTATATCTATTTATCTAAAGCTATATACAAAAAAGATATTTTATTGTGAAGTCCACATTTGTAGTTATACCATTTAATAAATCTAAAGGAGATATTCGAAATTGGTGTCCATATTTTTATTTTCATGGAGGTTTATATATTTTATTATATGGGATTATATATATATATATATATATATATAATTTTTAACTTAAAATATTAAGACAATAGAATTATCTGTATTTATTTTATATAATATTTAATTTTATTTCTTTTATTAATGTGAGAATTTCACTCGTAC
>Ga0099822_1010787_pt1 | contig 11281 bp, 9 predicted proteins | sample CowpeawhiteBW_FD_76839 | JGI IMG/M metagenome (GOLD analysis project Ga0099822, IMG submission 76839) | Root nodule microbial communities of legume samples collected from California USA - Cow pea white BW | ecosystem: Host-associated > Plants > Roots > Nodule | place: USA: California | collected... | reverse complement strand
ATTTACTCATATGATTCATTACTCTTTATGGTAAATATTTGTATTAACTAAGTTGATTTGTTTCCTTTATGGATTACATATTGTATCTATAAATAGGACTCTTCCTATCAATAATAATACATATATGAGTTACTCCCTTATTCTCTCGTTCTCTATTCTCTATTGTTTCTTCTCTTCTTTATTATCTATTATTCTCTCTATTATTCGTTTTATTTCATAACAGTGTTGTAATTATAGTATAATTATAAGTATTATATTAAAATGAAGAATTTGATAATATAATAAAATTAAATAATATTTTTTATTGTTTATTTTTTTTATGGTAAAGTGATGGATATAGAAAGTATAAATAATACCAATAATAATAATATATATAATAATAAAATTAAAAAACAATAACTAGATATGAATTTGCTTATTTTAAAGGAAAATTACTTTTTACAGAGTTTTTTTTTGACAAACTTTTAATAATATCGACATGCTAGTACTTTATTAGATGAAAAAAATGTTTGATGTGACTTATAAAGAAAACTTTGTCAAACTTTGTTAAAGTATCATAGTCCTATTTTAAATTATAAAATTGACATAATAGTTGATTAGTGATATTAAGTGAAATAATATCATTATATAATTAAAATTTGTAATTAGAGTTTTGAGTTATATATTTTAAAGTGAAATGTGTATGCATAAATTATTGTTAAAGTAAGATGTAAGTATAGTATGAAATATGATTTCGTACAAAATAAAAATAACATGAAATTGATGTTAAAATATGTAAATAAAAGCAAATACAAATATAAATAACAAAAAAGAGTAAAATATATTGAAAGATATTGAGAGATGTAATAATCAAATAAGAATGAAATAGAAATATATTGTGAAATGAAATGCAATCTCTATTAAGAAATTTAAAGTAACATTTAAAATTTTCAAAACAAAATACATGCAATTATTTTCGATGTAGACAATGAATTTATAATAATTAATTATGCCTTAATTTCAAAAGGACGATAAATCCATTAAAGATGAATTTTAAATATTTGTGAGATTTGTTTGTTTCATATTATTACCACGTTGCCACACCATGTTGCCACAGAAGGTAAAACAGTGGAAGAAGGGTTGAGAACAAGTAATTTGAACTTTGTGGAGACATTGTAACCATTATTACAATGTTTTTTCCATTGACAGTGGTAGGTTTCGTATGCCACCACCTCCTACATATTGGCAATGTAGAAAGTAAAGAAAGAAAGATAGGAGGAAATGAATGGAATATTATTCGATCTGTATAAAATGTTATAAGAGATATACTATATATACATATAAAACTAATCTTAAAAGTCACAAATAAATAGATTTTTGTTAATATTGTCATAATGCTATAACTAAATACATTGAAAGTTTATTGAAAGTTTATCAAATAAAAAATGAAATGTAAAACAAAATGGAGCTTGATAAATATATCTACAATTTGTAGAGTCGAAGGAACAAATAGTAAATATATAATGCCAAGTTGAAGATGATGACAATTAAAATGATGATCTATTTAAGAATGATCAATTTCCTCAAAATTCTTTCCATCGCTTTTTATATATTCTTCATTACATTCATTTTCTTCATTCACATTTATAAATTTTCTTCCCTACGTTTAAACAACATTTATATATGTGATTTACTTTAGTGTTGTTTAAAGCAAAAAAAAAGATGTTTTTTTTATTCAGTAATGATATTTTAACAACCAACTTTTCACAACTTCTTTCACTACCTGACGTGGCAGTGAGAGATTTTAATTTTTTTTTTTAAAAAGTCACGTAATGCTACTGTTTGAAGGAAAGCATGATTGGTGGTTTGAAGAAGTTACAGAAGTGAAATAGAAACAAGTGAGAGAGAGAAGCAGCGTGAGAGAGAGAAGTAGTGGTTGAAGTGAGAGAAGCGAGAGAGAATGGGGTGAGAGAGAATGAATGAGTGAGAGAAGGAAGTGAGAAAAGGCAGAAAGGAGTTACAGATCACACAATGGAAGTGGTTGCAACAGCGGTGGTGAGCATTTTGCCGTTAAACCATCTGTAGGTATCATTTTCATGCTTGCCCACTACTTTTCCGTCCTCCATGTCGTTTCGTATGTGTGTTGTTGGTGAGCCCTGTAATTTTCTTCTTCATCCATGCCCGTTGCTCTGTTTCGTGGTCATCCCTTTCTGTTTTTGTGGAGCACAAAATTTTTTGGGTTAACCCACTCCGATAAATTTGTTGATGTTTGTGGAAAGAATTGATTTTTGTTTCCATTTTTGGTTAGAGTAAATTTGTGATAAAGTTTTGAATTTTTTTTTTAAATTAGTGTTGTTGAAGAGGTAAGCAAAGTGATTGTTGAAAATTTATGCTAACCTGTTAATATATAAGTGCTAAGTCAAGGTACTGAGTTTTGCACAGACTTTGCAGTAATGAATTGGAAATGAATATTTAAAATGTTTGCACAACAGAGTTGTAAGTGAGGTAATTGATTTTGCAGATATCATGATTGGTTCAAAATTATGTTAAGTGGGAAAATAAATATTTGGTGTGCTAAAGCATGCTTACATGTTGGCACATATGATGTCCATTGTTGTTGCATTTCTTGATAGGTGATATGGATTGCATTTATTGTAAGCTGTTATAATATAAGTGATAACATATTTGTTTGTAAGTGCTAACCTATCAGTTTATTATTGGTAAGGTATCATTTTTTAAGTGTTAAGCTTTCAGTTTGTAAGTGCTAAGGTGTGAGTTTGTATGTGTTAAGGTATCATTTTTGAAGTGGTAAGGTATGAGTTTGTAAGTGCTAACCTATTAGTATGTCAATGCACATATGGCAGGACGTGACAACAGTATTTTACAAAAGTGATAGTGTGATGGCTCATTATAGTGATAATAGTGAATGCGGTGGTCAAAAGAAGCATGAGTTGAAGGTGTGAAGACTTAAATTTTGGTTATTACTGACTAACATGTATAATGACATTTCATAAGTTTTATTGATGCATATGTGCAGACTTTTAAGCATTGCTGCTGGACCAAGTACATTGCTTCGTTAAATAAAAATTTAAGTGGAGAACAAAGGTCCGTAGTTGAAGACACACCATTTGGATGGTTTTTGCTGTTGAAAAGAAATGTAAAAATGAGTAGGAAACTTCTTAGTTCCTTAATCAGTGTGTGGGTTGAAAGGAGTGGGGGTTTATGATAAGTAATAAAGTTGTTCGTTTATCTTTATTGGATGTTTGTTTGGGACTCGGATTACGGGTTGCTGGTCATAATATTAAGTTAGATGACGTTTTTGTGGAGAGCAAGTGTAGGAAATTATTGAATAACGAAATTGTTGATGTTGAGATGTTATATGATTTTCTAAAAAGATGTAGGGAGTCGGTTAGCCCGGAGGATTACTGTAGGCTATATATTATTTTGGGAATATCATAGTTCCTTATTCCAAGTCGCAAGGCAACAATTTTTCCCATGTTATTTACCATTGTTGATGACCTTAGTGGTCTTGGCAAATACAATTGGGTGGACTTGTTTATGAACAGTTAGTTGGGAGCATATCCAATGCATTCATGTTCTTATAGGACAAAGGAAAGAAGAGACACTTCTACATTGTTGGTTGTGTGTACTTGTTACAGGTAATTTATAATGAATTCGTTTGACTTGAGATGTGTATTATTTGAAATAGATAGAAATCTATTCATTTAATTTTATTCATTTTGAGATGGTTTAGATTTGGGCTTTTGAGCACTTTTTGATTCCAAAATGTGATGTTGGAAAGTCAAGCACAATATTCCCTCCAATATTGCAATGGATGGATATGAAAGTGGCTGAGGAAAAAATAAGTAGTGCTTTAAATAACAACAAGGTATGAAAATGGATTTAGTATTAGTAGTTACTTATAGGTATTGACATAAATTGTATGCAGTAATTTTTGGTGTAATGTTTCAGATTGTGCTGGAGATAGGTGTATCAAAGTCCGAGCTTTGTCATCCTTTTGTGCAGAAAGGTTTTGATAAATATGGTGAAGGATTTGAGGATGACGAAGACGAAGAAGACGAGTAACATTTAAGTATAGAAATAGCTAAATAAGAAGCTGAGATTATGGAACTGCGGAAGGCAATGGAGGAGTTTAAAGCCATGATGACTAATACATCCAACAAGATTTTGAAAGAGGGGCTTCCCGCTGAACCACATAATTATGGGGGACAGGAAGACTGTGATGAAATTGGGCAGGAAGAGAGGTTTGAGGTTGTTGAAAGGACTCCTCCGCAGCAACATGTCGAAGAGGTTGGTGCAAACACACACCGAGATGAAGGTCAAAGCAGTAATTTGTACCACAAATTGAAGGAAGAATCGAGGCAACGTTTCAAGAGAATAGCCATACGAACTCCTTTTATGACTTATGCGAGGAGGAGGAAGCGAAGTAGTTAGAAGTTGTTGGATGTTTGTAGTGCTGTTAGATTTTATTTGAATTAAACATAGAGTAAATTAATTGTGGTACCCTGAATTTGTGTAAGTTGTGGACGAATTATGAATTTATAGAAGTAATGTTTGGAAGATAAATCAAAATTATATTCTTAATTTGTTTATTGACAATTGAATGTGGTTCTTTATTGAGTGTTGTTTAATGGATTGGAATGATGTTGTATGTGTAATGAAGGAAACAAAGATTGAGAATGAGCAATGTGAAATTCTGCTGTCATGTATTGTGCAGGAATAACATTTTTTTTTTCAGGATGCCTTTAATAATAGTTAACAGTGACATATGGTAATGGTTTTGTCTAGGTTGATTGATTTTGTAAGTGCAAAGCACTGACATGAGTACTGATAAGCCAAGTCACTGATTTTTAAACGAATATTGTTTGTGTTGTCAATTAAGAGGGTGCAGTTTACATGCTAACCTGTGGCTTAATATCTGCTAAGCAGGAAAACTTTCTTTTCAGTTATGTTCATATTTTCAACAACCAAGTAATTATCATATTTCTCCATCCTGCATTACTTAACAGTCATATAGGGTCATGGTTTTGTGAACCTTAATTGGTTTTGTAAGTGCAAATCACTAACATAAGTATTGATAAGCCAGATCACTGATTTTGAAACGAATGTTGTTTGTGCTGCCAATTAAGAGGGTGCAGTTTATGTGCTAACCCATGGCTTAATATCTGCTAAGCATGAAAAATTTCTTTTTAGTTATGTTCATATTTTCAGTAGCCAAGTAATTGTCATATTTCTCCATCCTGCGTTACTTAACAGTCATATAGGGTCATGGTTTTGTTTAGCTTGATTGGTTTTATAAGTGCAAAGCACTGACATGAGTATTGATAACCCATGTCACTTATTTTTAAACGAATGTTGTTTGTGCTGCCAATTAAGAGGGTGCAGTTTATGTGCTAACTCGTGGCTTAATAACTGCTAAGCAGGATTACTTTGTTTTCAGTTATGTTTAATTTTTCAGCAGCCAAGTAAATGTTTGGACTGAACATAATTTTTTTGTTTAATATTGTTTTCTTCATCTCAAGTATACGACCATACAATGTGAAGAATTTGTAAATACAAAAGATTGTAACAAAGTGCAGACATGAAATTATCTCCAAACCTAAAGACACGTATGTGCTAAACTACATGGGAAATAATATCTATTGTTACTTTTTGATATAAAAAACTAGGCATGACAGCAGAATTGCAGAAACATTCTCCAGCCACCAATTGAACATTCATCCACCATTTGTTAATGACACATATACAACAGGTCCAAAAAGACATTACAAAATAACCCTCCAAATGTTGTCATTCATTTCTGCATCGAAAATTGAAACTCATGACATATGTTCAGTGGTTTGGATCTTAATAAATAACAGCAGTGTGATATATTACCTAATGATGTCTTCATTTGTAGATAGTTGAGTATCGATATTGTGCTCAAATGATGCTAGGAGAGACATAAAACTTGTGGAAGGTGAGAGTGATAACAGGATGTTTGAATTACCCATGGTGGTGGGTAGCTGAACAGTGGGCGCTCTACTTTCCATATTAAGGGTAACCTGGTGCAAAATGTAACATGCATAAAATGGGTGTGATGGAGTAATTGTAATTCAATCCATCTAAATATGTTTATAATGTGCATGAATTACTTACATCAAGATTCCTTGTCGATTTATTCAATGCTACCCTCCATTTTCGTTTCTTGGAAACCTTTTCGACAGTTGATTGAAGCCTATTTGTTCGGGGTCAACCCTTCCTCTTAACATGTGAAGGGCTTCGTACCATGTTGTCCATTGTAGGCGTTTCATGTTGGGTTAATTTTTCCTTCCCCTTCTGGGAAGGAAGACTTGGATTATTCAGTATAGGTAAGTCAAGAGTTGCAAACATGGAGTCAAGTTGGGTTAACACAGAATTTGTCCCATTCTCAGATTGACATGCAACTTCTGCAATTTCGTAAAATCTCTTACACATGAAGTCATACCTTTCAACATCGGGATCGTCGTTATTATGTTTGTATGACGCTCTTATGTAAGTGTGTCTTCGTCGAATGCGTTTGCTCCACCTCTTCAATAGGTAGTGATATGATACACTTTTGACCTCTTCTTGTGTCAGTACAAGAAAGTTGTGTAGGCATAAAATACCTCTAAATTCAAACAAAAGACAAGTACATCAAATTTGTTGCGTGACTTTATGAAAAACAACTTCATTCATTTTGTCATCACTTTGTCCATTATGTATGCACTCCTCTTTAACCATGTACTTTGAAAACATTTCATCACATTCACAACTTTTGATAGTGCAATTGATTTTACTCCTTAACTCTTGCAGAACTTCAGCTAGCTTTACATGAGTGTATTCTTCTTGGAACTGCCTTTCAATCAATGATTGAGTGGCACAAGGTAGGGTGGTATTGGAGGAAGCAAAATCGACTTCAATTTCCTTCTCTACCTTGGACCGTAGCGCATTATCATATTAAATGACAAATTGTTTCAATGTTGTGGTTGAATTTACGAAACCATCAAAAAAGACATTCATACTCTCACTTCTTTGAGTGGTGGACATACCAGCCCAAAATTGAGACTTCAAATAACAAGGAACCAATCTACTTCTTTCAGCGTAAAGCGTAGAAAGCCATTCGTTATGATGTAAGTTGAAGCTGGATATGAATTGTTCCTAACCAAGTTCAAAATTAATAGTGAAGGTGGACTCGTACACCAATTGTTTCAAAGCATGTTTTATGGTCTTGTACATTGTCAATCCATCCAACTTTTCAAGCACTTTCTTCATGATGTGCCACAAACACTAGCGATGCCTGGTGTTGGGAAATACAACAGCAATAGCATTTTTCATGACTTCGCATTGGTCAGTTATGATGCCATCTGGTGCCCTGTTCCCCATGCACCTCAACCAGCATTGAAAGAGCCATGTGAAAGTTGATGCATCCTCTGCAGAGAGCATTCCACATCCAAGTAGAATTGAGTGGCCATGATGGTTAACACCAACGAAGGGTGCAAATGGCATGTCATATTTGTTGGTGAGGTATGTAGTGTCGAATGATATGACATCACCAAAGTCCACTGACGCAGCTCTACTCCTTGCATTTGCCCAAAAGACATTAATGATTCTATTTTCAACATCAGTGTCAATTTTATAATAAAATGAATTATTCAACTCTCTCATTCTTAAGAAATGTTGAACCAAAGCCTGGCCATCTCCCTCCTTGCCAAAAGCTCTTCTTTGATGTCTGATGTAATTCCTTGCGTCTCGCTCAAGAAACTATAAGTTGTCAAAACCTCCTGCTTGACCAACCAAGGACCTAAATGTCTTGTTCAAACATACATCAGCCTCGTCATTAATATCAAGTGTTCGCTTAGCCTGCAAATTCAATCTTCTATTCTCACGTATTAACCTTGATTTGGTTGGACTAATGTCATGATTGTGATCATGAACCACAGTGCTTAGTATCCATGCTTCTGGTTTTTTTACTGTTGTTAAGCATGCTGGACATTGTCTTGTTTGGGTTGGATGGGTCTTCAATTCTGGCGGGATATGGGACACGTAGTTCCCTTCGCTTGAGCATACTAATTTCAGGTAACACAACTGGTTATCGTCATCCTTTTTTGATGTACGAGTTCGAACACCAAAACCACATTTCACAGCATATTGCTTGTAGAAACTCTTAACCTCTTCTGCACTTTCAAAATCGCATTCCAACAGTGGGCATAACACCCTCCTTAATGTTGTTAATGTCTTGAGCACTATTAGACGTTTCATCCGCATCAGATGTGCCTAGTCCATAGTCCTCATGAAGTAAAGTTATGTCGTCCAAGTATATTGGGTCATCATGTTCATCATTTTGCATCTGTTCATCAAAGTAAATTCACATTCAGTTTACTTCATCCTTAACTCCACCATCTCAATGGCCATTGGATCAGTTTAGGTATTTTATTCTTTGTTTATAATTTCAAAACTCTGTTTGTGATTCATATTAAGGTAGCATTTAGGTAGCATTTCATTTCAGAAAAAATATTTGAGCAAGCTTAAGATTGCATTTCAGAATGTATAAGCAAAAAAAAAACTACATAATTACTATAACGTATATGGGAGACAATAAGCAAATTATAACGCACCATTGTAAGTGGTCCAACTGGTTGTTGGTGGAAGTAAAAGCTTGCATTAATTTCTTCTCTTACGTCTTCAATGGTGGCCAAAATGTCAGCCCCTATTAGTCGCTGGACATTAATTCCACCTTCAATATGTTTTTACAGAGCCTTTAATGGTGTTTATGCATTTTAACTTTTTTGTTAGCAGAAAAATCACACCATGCCCTTCATTGCAGTGAATGCAATTAAATGGTGATGGCTGACGGGACGAGTGTGTGTGGCTTGTTTAAAAAGTCACAAAAGAAGTGCAACGAGACAGTCTTTAGAGTGGGAAAATGTCACATCATTTAAAAAATCAGTTTGCAAGGGTATTTTGGTCATAAAGTTTGCATCGCACAGACTTAAGACGTTTTCTTCAACTCCAGCTTTAACGTGATTTCATTGGGTGATATTGCATCAGAGAAAATGGAACAATGAGAGTCTCTGGACTTAGACGAAGCAGAGCTATAGAGCTTCATGCGACGGTGCAGTGGAAGCACATCTTTGATCCCTTATCTAGCAGGAAATTATCAAGCTGTGATCATGAACCGTGTGGCAGGAAGACAGGAGTCAACACAGCAGTTTATAGGGCACATTGCTGCTACAACTTTTGCTCGTGACTTTGAATCAAATGCTTGGAAATGGGCGACCATGTTCATCAAACACCACGGTAATTTTTGATTGAAACAGTGTCAAATGATGCCAAATGCAGGTTTGGTGGAAGGGGGTGACATAAAAAATGTTACTCCCATGTACACCAAAAAGGTGTTTGACAAATTGCCCTTTGTGGCATGTGTTGTCAGGGAGTGTAAAGGAAATGGGTTGGGGGTCTACTTCTCACTGTTAAGGTATTTCAAGTTATATTGTGTTTTTTATTTCCAATATTTTACCCCACTAAAACTACTCAACAAACAATTTAATGGTGGTGAGCTATTTTATCAAGACCCAAAGCACACTACTCAGGCCAGCGTTCACAATAAAGCAGTTTCACATCCTGAATGTGGTCCACTGATTGGAATTGGGGTTGTGATTTTCCTGAAACAAGTTTCTGTATTCAATCCTAAGGCAGATAAGTTGTACTTAAACATCACTTTAAGAAATATTGTTAAGGTGTGATATATAATAGCTTATTCATCATATTGTGTCATGTCAAAACACATTATTGATTGTGTTGTAAACAAATGCATAGGTCTTCAAGCATGACATCAATGATCCAACAATGGAAGGGGTAGCTGCTTCACACAGGGTTGATATACAAAAAGAACCACCCCAAGAACCTGTTCAACAATAGATGAACCACACTAAACCAGTTACTGTAAACCCTGATGTTGATCCAATTGTTCAGCAAAATGTGGAAATGAATGTGGATTCAAATTTGGAGCATTTGGACCAAATCCTTTTGTAGACAGTAGAGGATGGTAGTGAAGATGAGGAAATGACCTACATCAGCATTGATGACAGGATTAAAAGCTTAGTTGATCCTTTCAAGAAATTCAAGAACACTCAGGCAGGGCAATCATCAAAGTCACGACCATAGTGCCAACTATATCCCGTTATATATTATGGTTTGAGATGAAATCCTCAACTCAATGTTAAGTTAAGTTATATTCTGTCAAACGTTGTCTTATGCAAAACATTATAGGTGTTTTGTTCTATAATTTCACTGTAATGTATGCCATGTAAGGACCGGTTATTTTGTTATGTGATTGCTTAAACTGTGTGTGTGGTTCACATATCATGTGCTTGGGCACTTAGGTTGTCAATGGATTGTGCACCTTAGTTTTTCCTTTGAAGTAAACTTCAGGTTCGCAGTTAGGATAACAGAGCTTTGCATTTCAACTGGAAGTCTTCTATATGGAATACATTGAAAACAAACTCTATAATTCTTTATCATTTGGTGTGACTCCACCATTTAAACGAACTCTATAATTTAGTCATGCCTCCAATTGGGTAAGTTATCATGGAAGGGACTAATTGTTAGACATTTATAATAACTGTGCTTTGCACTTATGATAATTGTGCTCTACACTTAATCTGGGAGTTCGCCAATTTCAAAATATTAAGAAGGTGAAAAACATATCATAATAATTATTCATTCTCAATTCGTGAGACTCTAAAGGGAGTCCATAATTGACTCACCCCACCAAAGTGAATACTTATCATCCAACCCAAACACTCTTAAACATTATGTTCAAATCATATGACTCAGGTCAGCAGAAGGGGAAACTATAATTCGCAGTTATATCCTGAATCATTCATCACACCACAAACTACTGAAATGGGTTCACCTTTAATTAATCCACCTCATCCACCAGGACAACACCATAAATCTACTGAACTGAAGCTCAATAACTTGTACGTGACTGCATCAAATGAAGATTGTGCAATGATGTTCAGCTTTGCACTTATCATAACTGTGCTTTGCACTTAATCTGGGACTTTGTCACTTTCAAATAATTAACAAGGTGCAAAACTTATCCTAATACTTATTCCTTCTCAATTCGTGAGACTCTAAAAGGAGTCCATAATTGACTCACCCCACCAAAGTGGATACTTATCATCCAACCCAACAACTCTTAAACATTATGTTCAAATCATATAATTCAGGTTAGCAGAAGGGGAAACTATACTTCGCAATTATATCTTGAATCATT
>Ga0099822_1010785_pt1 | contig 11281 bp, 7 predicted proteins | sample CowpeawhiteBW_FD_76839 | JGI IMG/M metagenome (GOLD analysis project Ga0099822, IMG submission 76839) | Root nodule microbial communities of legume samples collected from California USA - Cow pea white BW | ecosystem: Host-associated > Plants > Roots > Nodule | place: USA: California | collected... | reverse complement strand
CCCCTTTACCTTTTTTTTTTTTTTTTCCCCCCCCAAACCCAATAATTTTATAATATTTTTTTATCTTTTTTTTTAAAACATCCACAAAAAAAAATTTAATAAAAATAATATGTTGTTTTTTTTTTTTTTTTTGTATTTTTTTTTTTTTTTTTTTTTTTAATACTGTATGTGGTTGAGGAGATTTAAGTATTTGTTTCTGAAAAGTTTGTGCACATTGCCTCCTAAACTTCATACTTGCTTTGTGTGGCACTTCTTTAGGTGGGATTTTCTTTTTTATTTCTAGAAATATTGGATTTCTCATTGAGCTATTTGATGCTGGCAGTGCTGCACAAGAAGGAATAAAAGCTAATCCCATTGAATTGAGTAACTTTATGGACTTCATCAAACAAAATAAACTCCAGACAGAGCTCTTCGTTATTGGATCCAATCAGTGTAAGCTCAAACTCAGCTGTCTTTAGTTTGCCTATATAATTAGTTGCGGCTTTCTGTTTTTCAACTTCTTTTATGTCCTCTACCATAAGGACATATGAAATTTCTGAAACCGAAGACTACAACACATCTAGGTAATATGAGTTTACGACTCTTAGATATTTGGGCTATGGTACAATAACTCTTGGAGCATGTATGGTATTGATAATTGTTTTAGACTGTATACTGTTGAGGGATAATAAACTGTGTTCTACTCGTACACGTAGAGTTATGAACTCTGTAACTTTATCTACTACCGTGGTGCATTGTAGTTTATCTTCTGATACTTTACTAATGGAAATTTGAATGACAGACTTGGTCACATCAATTCATGAGAACTGGTTTAGTGCAAGGTGTATAAACACGTCAAAGCCCGCTGGTGAAGGTGTTATTGTTATACAAACAGCAGCATACATCTTGGTTGCTCTGTAAGCATATAATTCAAATTCAGCATGTTTATCATGGATCATCAATGCACTATTCAGTCTGCGTATTCTCATCATTCAGTTTCACAGGTATGAAGGTTCCATCGGTCCAGCATCTCGTGCTATGGCAGCTGCTGATCAGTTAACTTGGCAATTAGGGCGAAAAAATCTTTAAAATGGTCCTGCAGATCTGTAGCATCCACTAACCACAAGGCTAATCATTTCTGTTTTCACTCCAATTTTTGTTCAGATGGTTGCAGCCATGTATCTTGGTGATGACAGAACCACATAGATGACAGTGTACGAGAGACAGGTCTTAACCCTTGTTATGTGTATTATTGGTTCATCTCAACCATTAATATTAAATTCAGAACAACGAATATTCATGTTGATATAAACATGAACAAAATTATTTTAAATATCAAATGGTTGCTATAATTGATTTCATGCTGGTTTTGTAATCTTGCGTAAAAAGTATTTTTGTTCACAGGTCAAACAAATCAAAATAAAATACCTGAAAACCATTTTTCACATAATGTATTCAAATAGAAATCTCATTTTTATAATCAATTATGACAATAATGATTTATAAATATAAATAATTATTCCAGTGCTTATTTAAATAAGTTGCAAACTAAATAATTTTTTATACGGTCACTTAATCAGAGACTGGTATGATAGGCTAATGGATTGGTCCAATTGCTAAAATCAAATTAGTAAGCTCAAACACACACACATTGAAAATAAACAAATCACTTCTAACTGAAAATTAAGAAACTTCAAACTGAAAATAAACCTTCTTGGATAAGAAAATTACTTAATCACAACTCAAAATCCACTAGAAGTATCAATTGTACTGTGATTTATCCAGAGATATTTCACAATTGGAATCAAGCTTTCGAAAACTTATGAAGGTTTTGCCGCATATTCCACTCTGGAAGAATTGAGCTGGAAATTTCTTGTATGTAAAATGAAATTTTACTATTTTTTTTTTCACAGGTAGGAACTAAACGTAGGTTAGAGAATTTATAAGAGTTGACACTGCTAAACTGAATTAGACTTCTAAAAAAAATGTAAATGAATAAATGCCTATAATAACTCATTTTTTTAATAGTTTTCTTGCTATATTTTCTAAAGAAAATAAAAGGACTTAATTTTGAAAAACAAAAATTTAAAAGGACTCAAATTTTTTTTCTCGTACCTAATACACATTAGAACAAAGAAAAGCTTAAAGAATAGAAAAAAAAGGCTTTTGATAATTATTGCGATTTATTCTCGGTTTCCTCGAAAAATGATAGAGTGGGAGGCAGCGTTATACCGTGGAAGTCACCGCAGCAAATTAGAAGTCGCAAGCACGCAGCCAGAGAAGACAGCCAGAGTTCTGGTCAGAGACGACGGAGAAAAGCAAAGCTGGAAAATTCAATTCAACTTTCAACTATTGTGTAACCCGCCACGATAAATTCAAGTCAGAGCCCAACTGAAAAAAGGAGAAGGTGGTGGCGAATCGGAATCGAGTTATAATGAAACCAAACAGTGTTACTTGGTGGCTATGTTCGATCATTTGCATACTTTTAGTTTGTGTTCAATTTCAAGGGTGTGTGGGATCCAAGACCAAGAGAACGGATGAAGCTTACGTCACTCTTTTGTACGGAGACGAATTCTTGTTGGGTGTTCGAGTTCTGGGAAAATCAATACGCAACACTGGATCCAGCAAGGATATGGTCGTGTTGGTCTCCGATGGTGTCTCTGATTATGCCAAAAACCTTCTCCGGGTAATCATCAGCACCGTCTTTTTAATGGGTCTTCCACAAGATTTGAAATTTTCAACTTTATCTTTCTGCTGACACCTTACTTTTTGTGTGGTTTGTGTATTAACTGTTGATTGGTGGATTTGTTGAAGGCTGACGGGTGGATAGTGGAGTTGATTAGTTTACTGGCGAATCCTAATCGAGTGCGTCCAAAGAGATTTTGGGGTGTCTATACAAAACTAAAAATATTTAACATGACTGACTACAAGAAAGGTAGCATTTTTCTTTGGGCCTTTTATGTGTGTATATATATGATCTTAGTGTAGATATGAGGATGGACTTATAATTCTCATATATGTTGCGAGTTTAATTTTCATGCTGTCCCTGAATAAAGACTTCTACGCTATCAATCAATGAAAAATCATTTTAAGTATGATTTTTAAAGCTGCTGTTCTAATTAAATTCTTGCTTTTGAAATTAGAGCATGTGATATGCTCTTGCACTTAGTTAAAGGCTTCTTATATGTTCAGTTAGTTGGTAGTTGCTTTTGGATCAATTGAAATTTAAAGAGACAATTTAGGGTTTTGACTTTAAGCTTTCTTTCTTATAAGGGGTCCAATGTGTGGCTTATTGGCTGTTTATATGCTGAATGTTCTGAATGTTCTGAATGTGAATGTGCAGTTGTTTACCTTGACGCGGACACTATTGTGGTTAAAAATATTGACGATCTTTTCAAGTGTGTGAAATTCTGTGCAAATTTAAAGCATTCTGAGAGGTTGAACTCGGGAGTCATGGTGGTGGAGCCATCTGAAACTGTTTTTAATGACATGATAAGCAAAATAAAAACTACTGCATCTTACACAGGAGGTAAAAACAATTTCTGGGTAGTTTTATATTCAATTACTTTGTTCTTATGAAGTTTTCTTTTTGTTTTAATTGCTATATTGCTAGATATAATTTAAACTGGGTAGCTTTTTAACAATGGTTTTCATCTGTTTTGTCTTCTTTTGACAGGCGATCAGGGTTTTCTGAATTCATATTTCTCTGAATTTCCCAATGCACATGTTTTTGAGCCGAATTTGAGTCCTGAGGTGTTGAAGTCCAGACCAGTTCCTGAAATGGAGCGACTATCCACACTGTACAATGCTGATGTCGGTCTTTACATGCTCGCTAATAAGGTACTAAAATATAGGTAACAAGGGGTAATGAGTAATTAGAGTCAGTGAGGCATGAGAGATATATTCCCCATTTTAGCTTAATCATGCTGGATCTGCTCATTCGAGTTCAGTTGAGATGGAAGATGCACTAGGTTTGGTTGCACAAATGAATGATTATCCTGTCTGATATAGTACTACACTTTGATGCCTGTCCAGATGTGATTTGTTTTATGTGTGCTGTCTTTTCATCAGATAATTTTTGTGATCATTGGAATAAATTATAGCATTCAAGTGACCTCTATTAATGTTGACCAAGGATTTATTTAGTGCTTCTATAGAATAAAAAATTCACTGTAGGCTATGTAGCAGCTTTACAGTTTTTTTTTTTCCACCAGCACAAATTCTCATGCAAGCAATCAATGAAGTAATAACTAATTGATTGTAGGCAAACATACGTTAGGCTCTTTCCCAATGGAAAACCAATGTAAGAATCATCACATGTTAATCTGAGCTTATTAATGAATCAAGGACTCTGTGTTGATCGGTTTGTCATCATCTTAGCATTTTCTTATTGTCTGGTATTTGAAGCTTGCTTTTTAGGCATGTGTGGTTTGTAGAAACTTTTGCTTGCAATAAATTCTGAAATGTTCTCCCTATTTTTAAAACTAGTGGTAGGTGTGTGGAAATTATTTCATTTAGAAATCAGTAGTTTCTTGTTAAGATTTAAATCCTATTTTAGAACTATGTTCAATGACCCTCCCCCATATCTTCATATGGTAAGGAGCCTTTCATCTTTCAATCCTATTACCTAACATTCCAACTTTCATGTTGATCAATCCAGTGGATGGTAGACGAAAATGAACTGCGTGTGATTCACTATACACTGGGCCCCCTTAAGCCTTGGGACTGGTGGACTTCTTGGCTTTTGAAACCAGTTGATGTGTGGCAGGTAATTTTGGAAGTCAATTATCATTTTTCGTTGTGATGTTGTATTATAAAAGATTTTCTCATTGTCATATTCACAAAGACCACATTTGTTATATGAAGATTACTGACTTGTGTGTTCTAATCTTGGTGGTTTGCTTTAGGATGTAAGAGAACAGCTTGAGGAATCCCTTCCTGGAACTGGAGAGGGGCAAAATCCTAAAGACAGTTTTCTTGTGAAATTTCTCTTTTTGCTACCTCTATGTGCCTTACTCTTCTTATGCTATCGTTCATTTATGAAGGTAAGCTACAATGGATTCATATTCTTGTCTAATCTCTTAGCATTAAACTCCCTCAGCTTTATGTAAGTCTCATAACATTGTATTATTTGTAGAATCCTGGGCACTTCAGTTCAGTTTGTAGAAGCTCGATATTTGATCAAGTTAGACACCTTTATTATAAGATTAGATCAAACGGGCCACTTTCTTATACTAGTATTTCAACATCAACGACTAATTCAATCCATCAGGTTTGTTTTCTCTTCTGTCTTCTGGGTGGGGATTTGGATCTTACCATTCAAGGACCTCACATGATGAAATCATTTGATGAAAAACTTCCTGTGGGGATTCCTCCCAAATCCCTGGCACCAACTCCAACATTCTTTCCGGCCCAGGAAACTTTGTCTATGTGACTGACTATCCATATCATCAAATGACCTGATCATGTTATGGCTTTGAATGATAGGATGCTTATCCTCTAATTGGTTGAACTTAATGCTTAGATTTATATGTGTTTTGAACATACTAAGATTTATTTCTATGGTGTCATGCAGCTCTTTAATGGCCCTCAGAACAAGGTTCCTGCTTATTTGGGTGGTGTTTCTGTCTGTGTCTGCTTTATGGTTGCAGTGGTGTCTCTGGGATTATCCCTCTTGATTGTTCCTCGGCAAGTGATGCCATGGACTGGATTGCTTTTGATGTATGAGTGGACATACACAATTTTCTTTATACTATTTGGAGGTTATCTCCGTTTGATTTATCAGTGGGGAAAAATGGTGGGATCACGAGTAGCATCCTCCTTGTCAGATCCTGGGTCATCCGATCATGATTCTGAAAAACGTATGTTCTTCAAGAGTGAAGCTGTTTTTCATTGAATTCAGATACTGAGATACTTTTTTCTGCTATAATATTTTTATTGAACCTATATGCTCTCTTTATTACAGGTCATCAACGATCGTTGTCATCTTGTGACGTTGCTACATGGTACTATGGTTTAGGCATGGCTTTGTTGGCCATTGCAGCTCCATCATTGCCTTGTCTTTTTGGAATAACTGCATTGTTTGCAAGGTAACTTGTTTTCCAAAATACATCTAAAAAGTTTTTTCTAATTTTGAAGTGGATGTAGAAGTAGTTTTGGAACTAAAAGATCAGAATTATTATGAAAAATTTCCTTGAATTTACCTTTACATATTTATTTTCAACAGGTTAGGTTTGATGGTTGTTGGTGGCATAATATTGGCTTCTTTCATGACATATGCTTCTGAACATCTTGCTAACCAATCATTTCTTAAAGGCTTTGATGAACGTGACATTGCTCGAAACAGCAACTTGTGTTTCCCATGTTGATTCCATAACCCATTCCCTTTTTCAAATTACATAAGTAACCTTGTTTTTGTGAAAAATGTATGTAGGGAATTTTTGTCTATCTTCTAGCATTGTAATTTTATTTTGTCGAGGTTTTGTTGTAATATTATTGGTTTTTTTAGATGATGACCTTATATTGAAATCACACGTAATAGAATCTCCGAACAGTTTTACGTGGTTAAACTTCATTGAGTTAACGTGGGTGGTACAATGGCAAAACGGACTGGGTGACTTATCAGTCCGTTTTTTTAAAATAAAAATAAAAGTAAAATTAAATTTTAATTATTAATTACAATGAAATAATTTAATATCAGAAGATAATTATTTTAATCTTTTAAATTAGAAACATTAATTAAACAATTAAAATTTTAAAAACAGATTTCGCACGGAAATATAATACAATTTTATATTTATTTTGCATTTAGTTGGACTATATTAAATGTAGTTTTTTTTATAGAGCCTGTCAATTTAATAATGAATTTTTTTGATTTCAATGACTTTGTGTTTCAAACATATTTTATATTATATGTTTATTGTCGAAAGAAATATACTATTACCCAATTGGGTAAGGATTCTGTTAAATTATAACGGGAAAACGAGTGAATCAAGAAAAATGTTTAATACACACTTAACTAACATGGTGACATACACTTTTATCTACGCATAAAAACAAAAACAAAATGAGAAAAGGTATTTATTATATATAATGTAATTAAAAAGTTAGAGACGAGTATAAATACGTGGATCGCCCACGTAATCGTGTGGATTCGAGTTTGAATTTATTTATCTTCGGTAAATTTAACGTAAATTTTATTGTGCTATAAGCAACTGATAAAGCATAAAAATGACATTTATCACCAATCATATTAATATTATCATGTATGAATAAGGGGTTAGCTTTTTAATTTTTAAAAGTCAAATATAAAAATTTACAATTCATTGATAACATTAAGTATACATTAACACAATGTAAAAACTAAAATTATGGTTAAATATGTTTTTGTCCCTCAAGTTTCAGTAAAATTTAGAATTAGTCTTTTTGAAACTTTTGAAATTTAGTCTTTTATCTTTAAAAATGCGTAAATTGTCCTTTTAATCAAATTTTGTTCAGTTTATAGTTTATATGATGTTTCAAACGCGTTTGATGATAATATTTGAGTTAGCATTTAAGCGAAAATGGGTCAAACTATGTAAACAATTCAAATACTATCATGAAATACGTTTGAAACGTCAGATAAACTTAACAAAATCTGGTTAAAAGAACTAATCTATATATTTCGAAAGATGAAAGACTAAATTACAAAATCTGATTAAAAGAACTAAATCTATATATTTCGAAAGATGAAAGACTAAATTGGTCAAAAGTTTCAAAGAGATAAATTTCAAATTTTACTGAAACTTGAGGGAGGAGTCAAAAACATATTTAACCCTTTAATTTATACAAAAACTATTGACATTAAAATAAAGCCAAATTCAAATTATGTACAAAGGTTTCTCTACAAGTTAATTTTTAAAATATAAATCACATATTTCTTCCATAATAGACACCATCATGTTTAAGTCTAATGGAGTTATTATCCATATATTTAATTTTGCTCATCTATGAAAAAGAAAAAATATACTTTTGTACCTTCACTCCCTTCGATTTTCTTGGTTTCTGAATGTAAAAAATAATGGGCAAATAAAAATAGAGAAAATAGCTATGTATGTACAATGAGAAAAGTTTGGGTTGAAAGTCGTCTTGACCAATGAGTTATTTCTTTTTGCACCTCTATAATTTTAACCTGCATTTGCATTGATTTTTATATTTTACAATGAATAATTTGGAATAAATAAAACATATATTTTGAATTATATAATTTGTATGTTTTAAATTCTGTTTTTTGAGATAAAAAATATATTTTATTATATCATTTAAAATACAAAATATAAAAATATATTTTAGATTACCCATCAAAAAAATATAAAAATTTATATAAATGCCAGAAGAAATTGTCGATAGAGCCTGATCCACAATTTAATCCAACCCATTAAGAATAAAAGCCCAAGCAGTCGAAGCGTTTCTTGTGTCAAAAAATGTTCTTCGTTTGTCTTAGCTTCATCGATCGAATCAATCGACAAGGGCAAGCATGCACCGCAACCACTCTCCTCTGAAACCCCAATTTCCATGAGTGAGTGAATCCATTTCCGTTTCTTCTAAATTCAAACAATCTTTGCATGCAATTATCCTGCGATATTCAGTTTCCGTTTATTTATTCACAGAAGGGATTAATTTGTTCAAATTTTTTTAACTAAATGCAATCGGGATTCATTAGTTCTTGTTGATTAAGAAATGGCCTCCTGCAAGTCGTGTTGGTAACTTCTTATCATCCTCAGAAAAGTAGAAAAACGAGTTTAATATCATTAATACGTTTCACTTTTAACTGAGAAAGCCACATTCAACCCCTTTTCAGGAAACAAAAAACGATGTCAATTCATATAAAAATGGTGTATAAACAACTTGACCTCAGGTTTTTCCTCTGATTTCTTGAACCCTGAATGAAATGGGTTTTAATTTGTACATTTGTTGCAAAATCTAGACCAGTGGTGAACATAGTGTTATTTGATTTGTTTTGTTTATCATTATACAATCAATGAATGAACTTATGCATCCCATTATCAGTTAACAGATATCTGTGTTTCTCTTTGTTTCTTCTGAAAATGCTGTTAGTTTGTGCTTAGCAGGATATAACTTGCTTGACAAGAATGGAGAGGATGAAAAGAATCAATGTCAATGGCTCTGCACTTAACTGCGATGATATCCTGCATGAGATCCTACTTCGAATACCACCATCAACCATCACCAAATTAATTGTTGTATCAAAAATATGGCTGCGAGTAATATGCAGTTCTTCTTTTCGTCAAGGCTACACGAAACGATGGGGGCAAAGTTTCAGACTTGTGGGGTTTTTTGTATGCAACTTTTTGTATCTTGGAAGACCTCGAGATGGGTACCGTCGCCCTCGTTGGGAGCCTGCACTTCCGTTCTTGTCCACTTGTAGAGAGGGTGATGATTTGAAACACTCTGGAATCCTCAAACGTCTCGGGTATTTCATTGATAGTTGCAAAGGCATTGTTCTTTCTGGTTTCCATCCAAAGACATATTATGTGTACAACGCTGTCTCCAAGCAAAAGCATCAACTCCCAGAACCTCAGCAGTTCTATAAAGTTCTGTGCATGGCATTGATTGTTGAGGAATCCCTTGATGGTGACACATGCTACAAAGTGATCCGAGCAAGGTGTGAATGCAAGCTTAAGGAACGCAACAGTGTGTCAATTGAGACTTATTCATCAAACACTGGAAAATGGAAGCAATCGACTCTGATGTGCTCAACATCTTTTGCATTGCGCCCGAGAACCGCAGCTATGGTGGTTGGAGGGGTTGTACACTGGTTTGCAATGTGGGGGAAACTTGCCATTTATGATCCTCGTCTTGGAGATAGGTATATAGCATTGATTAGACTACCAACAGCTGTGTTAACACGTGAGCATGAGGAATCTGTTCTTGGGGAGTCATCAAATGGGGTTTTGCAGTATGGTCAGAGCAATAACCTTGGTGTGGAGATATGGATGCTTGAGAAGGAACCAGAAGATAAGGATTCATCTGTTTACTGCAACTGTACTCGGATGAAGTACAAGTGGGTGCTGAGATGGAGATTAAATTTTAAGGTATTGTGGAAGCAGATGCCATCTTTGAGCACACATTCTAAAGAAACCCAGTTACTGTCATTCCTTCCACGGAATTCAACGTCTGTGTTCGTAAGATCAGGGTGGAACATTTTGCTGTGTGATTTACAGACCAAAACGGTGGAAATTGTTAATTATCAGGGTCGAGGAGGTTCCATTTCTTGGGAATCTAGCAAAATAGTTCCTTACTTTCTACCATCTTGGCCACACGCATCCTGTGCCTCGTGATGACATGAAACAAGGGAATTTTAGGGACTTATTTACTTCTATTTTGATGGAACAGAGAATTTTAGGGTCTTGCTTTTAACACATATGCTCATAGTAGTAGGACCTTCACTTCTCTTATAGATTCGGTGGTGTACATGCCGGTAGGTTGGTGTTTTGTCAAACAATGAAAAATATTACCTTTTTGCTCATGTTTTTTAGGTCTTTCCCTAGAAGAAATGAATATAAATTTGTAGGAATGTTTCTGGTGCATATTAGGGATCTTGTGGAACTTCTAGTATGAATACGGGTAAAAGCCCTAATCATTTTTGGGTCCTTTAGTGCTAACTAAGTATGAAAGCAAGATTGTTTTGGATTTTCTTTTTTATTTTATTTTTGTTTTGAAAACTATTTTATAAAACAATATTTAATCTGAGTACTTTAAGGTAATACTTTGTTTGTTTTAAGAGGGAAATAGAGAAGTAAAGTATAAGGATATAAATTATAGTAAACAAAGAAAGTAAAATAGAAAGCTTGTTTGGATGGACAAAAACGCAAGAGTAAAAAATAAGTAATTTTATCTAGTTGGAGCAGTGTAAAGAATAGAAAAAAAAAAATAAAAAAAATTACAAGATATAGAAGTTTTTATCATTATATATAAATGTAAGAAAGAATATGATTGAGTAGTAAAAAGTCTAGGGGATGAGGAGATATATAAGGTTTTCAAACGCTATTTTTATTTATTTATTTAAATTGCTGTTGTGTTAAAGATAACGGGATTCTTCAAATGTGTCCGAATATTACTCGTTGTCGAACTGAATAGCAGTACTGATAATGTTGTTTTTAAAGGTTTTTAAATGCTGTTTTTTTTTTTTTTTTAGTTTCTGTTTCTTTAAATGCTGTTTTTTTTTTTTTTTTTTTTTTTTTTTTTTTTATTTTAACGTCTGACTAAATTTCATAAAAATTTACCTTATTTTATGAATTTG
>Ga0099822_1010783_pt1 | contig 11283 bp, 5 predicted proteins | sample CowpeawhiteBW_FD_76839 | JGI IMG/M metagenome (GOLD analysis project Ga0099822, IMG submission 76839) | Root nodule microbial communities of legume samples collected from California USA - Cow pea white BW | ecosystem: Host-associated > Plants > Roots > Nodule | place: USA: California | collected... | reverse complement strand
TAAATAAATTTTTATATTATATTATATTAAATAAAATAAAAAAAATAAAAATTAATATTTATATATATATATATATATATATATATATATATATATATATATATATATATATATATATATATATATAAAATATTTTATTTCTTGCTCTAACCAATATCGAACTCTCATCCACCTCATTACCAAGAAAATGCATAACCAACAAGCCAATTTGTGTTTCTTGATAATTCTTATGCATCAAGGCTTATATTATCAAGCCCCATGGTTCAACATATTATTGAAATAATAAAACCAATCAATTAACACCCTAATGATATACACAAGATTTGAACCAAAGTTCTTTCATAATAAAGACGTACTCTCAACCACTTAAGCTAGTATTATTCCTTGTCTTCTCTTACCACATTAATTAACTTAGGGATTCCCACTCTCACATTTATTAAATAAATATTTATTTATTTATTTTTCCCGGGTCTTACAAATAAAACACTCTTCATTAGAAAACATGAAAGTGATGTTATACTTGTTCAAGTGTATGTTGATGATATCATGCAAGGAGAGTTTCGTTCAAATAATAACACCATGTGTGAAGAGTTTGTTACAACTATGTAGGGAGAGTTTGAGATGTCCATGATGGGTGAGCTTATCTACTTTCTAGGCTGCAAGTCAAGCAACTCAAGCATGGAACATTTCTAAACCAATCAAAATATTGTTTTGACTTATTGAAAAATTTTAAAAAGGAGGATTGCAAGGAAGTTGCCACCTAAAATTTGCAAAAAAAGGATTCTAAAGTATCTAAAAGGAACAACTAATGTCGGTTTATGGTATCCATGTGATTCTAACATAACTCTTAGTGGTTTTTCAGATTATGACTATGTAGGGTGCAAATTGGATAGGAAAAGCACAAGTGGCACTTGCTACCTACTTGGCTCAAGTATAATATCTTGGAATAACAAAAAGCAAGCATGTGTGGCACTCTCCACTATTAAAGCTGAATACATAGCTGTTGGACATGGATGTGCACAAGTCATATGGTTGAAGCATCAACTCCTGGACTATGGTGTAAAGCTAAGTAAGGTACCTTTGTATTGTGATAATACTAGTGCAATCAACTTAACCTAGAATCCAATACAACATTCTGAAACCAAGCACATTCAGATTAAACATCATTTCATTCAAGATCATGTTCAAAAGGGACATTGTGAAATTCAATTTGTTAAAATTGAAAATCAATTGGCTAATTTGTTCATAGAACCATTAGCAAGAGAATGTGGTTTGATGTGTTTTTAGCATGTTAATCTTATGAATCCATGCATTGATTTATTAAAAAAAGCTAATGTGTGCATAAATTGAAAATTTTCATATTTAGTCTGTTGATTTTTCATTTTTATGCGTTGATTTCACTTAAACAGCCACTATATGCAAAAATAATGATTTGTCAAATTTTTCAGTCTATTGCCTATATAAATCTATGCATTGATTTCACTTAAGTTGTCATTGTATGCAGAAAGCATAGTCTGTCACAATTTTTCATCTTTTGTTTTCAAAATTCTATGTCTTGATTTCACTAAAACTATCCCGGGAATATAAAGTTTAATTTTGTGATTTTTAATCGATTGATTTTTTAAATCTATGTGTTGATTTCACTTAACCAAATTTTGTGTGTAAAGATTTGTGAACTGTTGAATTTTTAGTTGATTGGATTATAAAATCTATATGTTGATTTTCCTTGAACTGCAAATTTTTGAATGAATTAAATTCAAAAGTTGACCCAATCAAAGGAAGCATCTCGTGGTCAAGTATTGTCTGCCCCAACAGCTATGTGTTGCTTTTTCTTATTTGTTTGACCAAAAAACATTTGTGATGTGTCATTCCAATGTGCATGGACTTTACATGATCTGAACTAATTGATCTATTCATTAAAACTCATTGGAAACATCATGATTCATTGAGATACTATAATCAGATGCATTAATCTGGCTTTGGTAACCTAAAAAAAATAAATCTACACCATTTAATCAACTATTTCTGAAATTCAATCTGTTAAATTATAAATACAGCACTTGAAAACTCGCATTTGCATCAACCATCTATTAGAAACAGTGATGGACATCCTGGGTGGAGGAGATGAAGGAAATCCATAGAGAATGATTAGGAGGAGTTGGAATGCAGCGAAATTCGGAAAAGAAGATTTAACTAGCTCTCGTAAATGGAGGATTTGGTGAAGATGAAGAGTAGAAGTGAAGCTATGGTGTGGAAGGTGGCTAGAGGAGATGAATGAGAAGGTTAGCCATGCATGCTCTCAAAATAATAGAAGAGTGAAGTGATCTCAACACAAACATTCTATTAGAAATTTCAAGAGTCATTACAATATCTTAATATTTAGGCTTTTATATTAAAGCAAATACACATAAGCACTCTTAGCCGTTGGATGAGAAAGGCATTCAATCTTGGTTGTGGAAGATGGCTTGGAGAAGGAGCAAGGCTTATTGCCATTGGATGATGCCTTGGAAAAGGAGGAATCATTCCTAGACCTTGGATGCATTGGATCCATGAGGTGTAGGAAGGAATGTGGACTTCCACTTAGTCAACCTTGGACCTTTGGTAGCTCAGTCAAGCCCAATTTTATCAATTCAACTACACATTGTTTGACTTATTATTCTAGAAAACAAGGCCTAAACAATGGGCCAATCTTAATGCTATTCTATTGTTCTTTGATACACTTCTTCAAATCTTCACATCTTCTTTGGCCCATGTGAAGAGTGTGAGAAGCCCATGTGGGTTTGGGCCATCTTGAATGAAGCCCAATTGGATCTTTTTTAGCATGCCCCTTGTTATTGGGCCTTTTAATGGGCTTTGGGATTGAGATGCATGTGGGCCATGGATTGGGCCTTAAGCATGATTTGGGCCTAGGCGTTGGCCCAAGCTATAAGCCTTGTTGGGATCACATCAAACAGCCACACCAACAGTCATCATGCCTCGTTGTCAACAACGTGCTGCCAAATCTGATGAAGAAAATTTCACTCCTCCCACTCCAAGTTCTCCAAATCAAGAACAACATGGGAGGATTGAGGCTTGGTTCAAAGGACATGAGGACAACATTCAAGTGTTCCTCATTGAGATTACTAGGAAGCAAATTAGAATTCCTAAGGTGCTGAGGTAATCATGGCTGAGAATAGAAGGGAATCTTCTCCAACAACTCAAGCATCAAAAGTTGTAGACTAATGAGTTCATATTTATGCCCACATTTACTATTTAATTTTGGGTATCGAATTGAATTTATGTGTTTAAAGGGTGATTTAATTGACAATTATGAAAATTAGGCTATTTGAGCTTATGTGATAAAAATGTCTTAAAAAGTGATTTTTAGTTGCATAAATTATTTCTTGGATATTTTAATGTTTGTTGATGCAGTTGAAGTTAAGATTAAGCTCATTTAAGGTGGGAAAATAAATTGATTGCAATTACAAAACACATTTAAATAAGGCTAAAAATAGTTCCAAATGGGCCACACAAAACCTACGTCTATACCCCTATCTTTGTCTATTTTGACCCCTCTTCCCACTAATACACTAGATGCACTCAGATGCTGCCATGTGGCAATCCTCAACTTTAAAATCTGTTTAATCATGTGTTGCCATGTGTCACTATCCTATCACACTAAGTTGAACCGATGGAACATTACTACATCATCGTCTTCAACCCTAGCCTCTTCTCCCAAAACAGAAACCCGAGGATAGCCACCATCCACCACCATCAGCCATTCATGTTGGCCATCACGTGCTTGAATGAAGAGCTCCACACCACGAGCATCTGGATTGTGGATCTCAAGCAACAACCTGCGATGAAAATCACACCATGTGTGGCCACGGGAAAGCACTATGAAGCCTCCGTAGCCAACGTCGTTCAACCTTGATGCATTCACCCACCACACACACGATGAAATCACTATCCTTGCACTTCACATTGTTGTCACCTGAAAACATGAACCACCGTGCCACTAGAAGTCGCACCACCATGCACCGCGTGAAGCAAAGTCGGCCACGACCAGATATGTACCCACACCACGAGCTTTGAACACCACCATGACATCAACTCAAATTTGCAAATATAGATTCAACTAGTTGTAGAACGAGGCGCAATGCAAGACTTCCATCTTCAGGCACTTACGAATTCTTCACGCTGCTACCAACCATTGAACTAGCAACCTGTGCACCTGCGTTCTTACCACCTGTAGAAAAACACATCAGACCATTGCAAGCACTAGGCATGTCACCGAAGAAAAAGAACGAATCACACTAGATCTTTGTCGGCCATCATCGAATTTGAAGCAACCAGCAATTTCGTGTTCGTTGGGAGACAACTTTGGGTTAGTTTACCCTTTCTATTTTGTTGATTATTGTCTTAACAATATTGAAGTTGTTACAGATAAGTAGTATTAAATTGATCACGTCAATGACTTCGTTATCAAATTTGGCATCGTTGATGGGGAACATGGTTAGAATTTTATCATTATAGTTCTTGTTTTTTATTTTTTTATCATTAACATCTTATTTTTCTCAATTTTTTTTCTTTCTAACATTTAATTTATTTTTTTTAGTTATTTAAATTTTTTAAGTATAATTTTTTATTAAGGAATTATATTGGGAAATTTGTGGAACTATTTGGGGAATACTTTGGCTAAGGAAATATAAGGTATTTAAGTTGTCCAGTGAGACACACCTATCCTTCCTGAACCTCTACTCAACAAGCTTTCAACTTTTTTTTAAAAAAAACATTTTCCAAAATTGGAGAATCATTTTTCATATGAAAATAATCAACATTGTAGTTTTCAAATGGATAACAATTACTACCCACAATAGCCATATATTAAGCTTGGAAGGCTTGGAAGGATGTTGGTTGACTTAGGGCAAGAGGTGTTCAAGTGAGGAAAGGTGAAACTAGTGATGCGCAAGAGTTCAACAAAGTCCAATACTGTGGGCAATGCTTAAGGAACCTTGCTGCTGAGATCAAGCGTTTCCATGTTGGAGGTGTCAAGGTGGATGAAAGGCTTCTTGCTATGATCATCACAAATATCATAGTTCCACGTGGAAGCAACCATTCTTCATTGAATGAGGGAGATTTGATCCTCATGTTTTTTTATCCAACATGATGTGCAAGTGGATTGGATCTTTGTGCTTCGTGATCACATGCTTAAGGCCAAGGGGCTCATGGATTTCAAGCCGCCCTATGTGGTTTTGGTATCCAAGTTCATAAAGTATTTTTGTGTTGATGTAGAAGATGAGTTGGAAGAGTCAACTGGACTTTTGAACCAAACCTCTTATGAAAATCTGAACAAGATGGTCTTTTTACCAAGGTAGGAAATGTGTGGACAGTTCGTGGTATTGTAGCTGGAGGTGAACATGACCATGAAGCTGGCCCAAGTGGAGGAAATCAAGAGGAAAATCCCATTGTTGGACCAATGGACATTATCCCCTACAACACTCTAGAGGATAGAGGCCTTATGTACTCATAGTTTGAGATGATGGTGCTGCATCAAATGCATGAACTCAATGTCTCTCAAGATGGAAATCACACTTTTTGCAATGAGAGGTTCAATGATTTGGATGGCCAAATCCATGACATTCATGATCTCTTGACTTCATTCCAGACCAGAAATAATCCTCAAGATGATTGAGAGTGTTGGCCTTTAGGATCATGCATTGCATTCGTGTGGTTGTGTTACTTTATTATGAGTTCTATCAGTTTTTTAGCCAGTTGATTTCTATTTTAGCCTGTTGAATGTATCAATTTTCTATTTTTCTTCACTATTTTAATTTTTGTTTGTTGTATCGCATGCTATGAGTAATGAAAGACTATCCTTTGTTTGTGATCTTAATTTTTTCACTTTTGTTTGATGAATCCAAAGGGGGAGAAAAATTGGACATCTCATAAACGTAGGACCTAATCTCAGAATTCTCCTCTTCAGCTACTAGGCAAGGGTCTTTCGCCTTAAAGTTTTCTTTTCCTCTTTAATTTCTCATGTAATAGAGTGATTCCACTTAAGTTAAGTGAAATCAACCGGTTGATTTGAAAATCAACCTATTGAATTTAGTAATAGATTAACTATAAAAGTTATATTTTTCGAAAGAGAGCTAAGGAAACCATTTTTTAGCATGAAAACTTTTTGGAATCTACAGAACTCTCTCTCTTTCGTGATCATACAGTGTGCACTATTGAAGATTGATCTTGGATCATTCATGGAGCTTTTGCTTGGTGTTTGAAGCTTTAAGAAAGTGGTTTTGGTAGGCAAGGTTGTGCTACCACTGAGATTTGATCTTTCTTAAGCTTTTAGGTTATGCCTAGTGGTTATCCAACTCTGCAAGAGGTATCTTCTTGTGCTGGTGTGATTCTTGTGTGATTCAAGAGTCATTGTGTGATTCTTTCACTTTTTTACATTCTTGTGTGATATAGCATAATCTAAAGCTTTGATCATGTTTGTATAACTCATTGGAATCAATCTTGTTTGATCCTTCATTTTGTTCCAGGCTTAATTCACAAATTCGCAGTTATGCAATTTTCCTAGTTTTTCAATCGACTATTTTTGTGATTTAATATGTTGATTATATTAGTACTGCATTTGTTTAATGAAATCAATCGGTTATCTTTGTTTTTCATCGATTGAAAATGTCCTGTCCAAGAGTGTTTGCATCCACACTTCATGGTTGATTTGATTCAATTGAAAATTATTTTAGGCCTTTAAAAGTCAACAATTCTTTTTAATTAGCCAATTCAACCCCCAATTCTTTTTTTTCTTACATGAAGCATTTTTACTAATAGAACTTGGTTCCTTTGAAGACTTGCAGAACTAGATAAACCACATATACTTGGGCTTTTTTTTCCTCCTCAGGTCACTGTTGAATATCTTCAAAAATTTTTGGATGCCAAATCTTTTTTGATCAATACGTTTTTTTCAGACCAAAGAAAACCCAAAAGTTTGATTGGCTCACACTCGGCAAGCTAAGTCTATTTTTCTTGTATTTTCTTAAAGTCATAGCATATGGAACATAAAAGAAGGAATGAGGTCATAGTTTTATTTCTTTTCATAGCAAACAAAACATAAAAATAAAGATTTGATTACCATTCCCATGTCATCATTCCATAATGCCTTGTTTAGTAACATTTTTAAGTCCCTTTTCAATTACTTGTAGTTCTTATACTTTAAACAGGTAAGAACTTATTAGCCATTGCAATAGATCAGCCTTTTCTGTTTCCTGTTACATTCACATTTGTTGTTAGAGCACTCTCAGGTGAATATTGGGAGTTTAATGCATTACTTTTGTATCTTCTATGCTTATAAATGCATGGTTACAAATAATTATTTTTGTTGAAGTGTTAGACGACATTGGAAAGGGCCTCAATCCTCGTTTTGATATTATAGAGATTGCTAGACTGTGAGTACCCTATTCATAGTTAACAATGTTTTCAATTCAGTTTAGACATTAAAAAAATGTTTTAATTATATGCTTTGTAGATCTAACATGGCTATCTTTCCTGATCTTGTAGTTATGCTCTGGTGGATTTTTGTAGTGTACATGGTAAAGAATGCACATAAAAACATTGAGTGATTACTTTCAAAATTAAGATTGGTTTCCTTCATTGTAGTAGATCTGGTGGATTAATATATTTGTTATGATGGCCTTTTAGGTTGTTGTTCAAAGGATTCCTAGTGGAAGAAGTAATAGACCATACCAAGTAGGATTTCCATGTGTTCCTCCTCGATTTAACAGGGTTAGAAACACTAGTACAAATCAGTTATGCTTGCATCATAAATTTGTTAAAACATTTGGTTTGGTTCTTAATGTATGCTGGCAAATAACTATAATGTATAATCTCCCTTCATGTTTTTAATGTTTGCCACTTGGTATCAATTCTTTAGGTTAATGTACAAACCTTTGTTGTACAATGACTTTATATGCTTTTTCCAAAACAACGAGCCAATATGCATAATATGTGCAAAGAATATTACAGAAAAGAGAAAAAATATCAGCACAATTTTGAACTTGTTTGATATTAAAATTGTAGAGGTTGTTCTTTGTTCCTGTTGTAAACATTATATGCATAAATTATAGATACCAAAACTCTAAAACTTTTGCCTTTTATAATTTTTCTTTTATATCGGGATTTATGTATTATTAAAAATAAATAAAAAACATACAAACAAAGAGGCAATAACAGGGGGTTTTAAACTACAGGCAATAGTAGGGGTTTCGGAAAACTCCAGGCAATAGTGGGGGTTATGAAAAACCTCGAGTAGTAGCGAGGATTTTGAAAACCCCAAGCAATAGCTGGAGTTTTGGAAACCCCAAGCAGTAGTGGGGGTTTTGAAAACCCAAGGTAGTAGCGAGGGTTATGAAAACCCTGAGCAGTAGTAGGGGTTATGAAAACCCTGAGCAGTAGCAGGGGTTATGAAAACCCTAGGTGAGTTGTGCTTTTCCAAGGGTTGCCAAAAACTCCCAATAATCTGTTAGCCATGCTAGTTCTTCCGAGGAAATTGCAAACCCCTAATAAAGTCATTGGTGGGTGTTAAAACCCCAAAAATGCCAAATATAATCTCCATTAAAAAAATTATTTTTGTAGTGTGTTAATATCTAATTAATAATTGTATAACTTTAAATACACATTATTGCAGGCAAGTGTTTCCGCCACAATAATTTTGGTCATTTGGCCTTGGTTTAAGACCTGAGGCATATCCAGCCGAGGTAAACAATAAAGGCCTTTACTGCCTCGGTTTCGAAGTCAACCAACGCATAATATACCTTAATAAAAATGAATGGCCACCAACATCGTGCTACTATAAGTAGAATATGTGAATGAGCCACCATTGGCGTTAGTAATCGTGTCGCTGGAAAATGTCTCACCAACCACTATGCCCACGCATATGGAAAAAATCATATTAATCACCATTGTAGGTCTGCACCTAAGATGAACCACCACCGTCACGTTTCTTCCACACAAGCAACATATGAAAAACGAAGCAAGTCTAAGTTCATGCACCATACCTTATCATCGCACATCTACAATCAGCCACTACGCATGAACAAGAATGATGCAGTAGCAAACCACCTCTGGCCACTGTAGCTTTACCATTAAACGCAAACCCTAACCCAAGCATGAACGACAACAATGGAGGTGGCACCTCAGCTCCACGCATTCTACAACAGTGAAGAAGGGATATGTGGTCTACAACAATGGAAGAAGGTAACATGCATGGAAGAAGGGAACCTACACGTTCTATAACTGTTGGAGACAAAAAGCAATAACGGAGATGTTGTCGCTGCACCACATGAAGAAGACGCTTCAATAGTGCACAATTCTATTTTTAACCCTAACAAGGCTTATTGCCTTGGTTTATTTTAAATTGAGGCATAAAGAAGTATATACCCCGGTTAAGTAGCACTCGCTACATAAATGTAACCACATATGCCTCGGTTAAAATTAGATCGAGGCCTAAAAGATTATCTACCTTGGTTAAGTGACCACCCGAGCATAAAATTAAAAATAGCGGGAAAACATAAACATTTTGGGACATATATGCCTCGGTTGTCTATAGAACTGAGGCATAAACATGTATATGCTTCGATTGTCTATAGAACTGAGGCATAAACTTCCTCAAATATTACAAAAATGCCACCGCATCTTCATACGCCTCGTTTGCTCTAGAACCGAGCCATATAGGACACTGTAAAATGCACAAACTGCACTAGTGACAGTCTATTAAGAATAAATTGAAGACAATTTGATAATTATACATTTATACTTTTACTGAAATAATTACTAAATAGATATTTACAATGTAATTTTTTTTATAAAAAGATATGCTTTTTGTCGTAAGTTTATAAGGTATAAAAAATATTACATATGAATAAAATAATAAATATAAATAACAAATATATACTTATTTTATATTAGTTATCTATATTGTTAGAGTATTGTTTGTTTCGAAGATCAATAACTTTGTCATAATTTTACCCTTAAATAACATTTGTTGTTTAAGAGAGAAATTATATAAACTACCTAGCTTGATGTCCACTCTATAAGATTTTTTAGTTTTTCAAGAATAAATATCCCAATCTAGAGCAAAAGGGTTAGAGTCACCTAAACCCTAAGTTTTCTTGTATAAAGTGTTAGAAGTTCAAAATTCAAGTCTTAATAGATGTCATTTATAATATCAATTACTGCAAATGACCTCTTAACTAAGAGTGACAATGTGAGCTTGGTGCAGCGGGCTGTTTTGCAGACATGCCAAAAACTCGTGGGACCAACCAAAATATTGAGCTCGTTGGCCTGTAAAAGCCTGTCTCACATAACCACAACCCGTGAGGGCTGGCCTGCCGCCCACGTAAAAAAACTTGCACTTTTGTATATTAGATACTTTCCTTTTGGACTTATTCACTAACGTTGCAAATTCTTATATGAGTGGAAAAGACAAGTGTTATGTATTTTTGAATATGCTAAAACTTGAAAAATACATCGTATATGTCAAAGTACGAATATGAATATGATGAACATGTTGAATTATAAATTTATCATCCAACTTCCACTACTACATATTTTAGTTTTAATAACATTTAAAAAATGTTATTAAAGTCTAAAAAAATGTTGCTATTTGCAAAGGCGACATTTATACACATGTTATGTATAGTGCATGTTACTAAAAGGTTTTAGTAACATTTTTATATATTATTAGTATCATTTTTAAAAATGTTACTAATTAGCATTTTTACTAACACTAGAAAAATGTTGCGAATTTAAATTTTTTGTAACACTTAAAAAATGTTACATATACGTCTTCTAACATTTAAAAAATGTTACCTCTATATTTCCTAACATTTAAATAAATGTTACCAATTGTATTATTTTGTAACAATTAACAAATGTTACATATTGTCTTATTTGTAACATTTTAAAATTGTTAATAGTTTATCTATCTAGAAATAAGAATAGTTCTTAAGACAAAATGATAGATGGTTCCATTCAAGGATACATAAAGTTTGGTTAGTTGTCAAGATTTAACTCAAATCAATGGAATTGAGAATCATGTGAAATTTGAAAAGTCATAAAGTTAAATACTAGCTATGAGAATTTTTAATTTTCAAAATTAAAACAATATCTAGAATTGCGGGATAGAATGAAACCATATCTCAACCTTATCTTTTGTTTTATTTTTCCCTCATCCACAAGTTTGATCTGTAATCAAATTGGCAAGACAGTTTCCTACCAACTCTTCATATTCTATCATCCTTC
>Ga0099822_1010780_pt1 | contig 11283 bp, 8 predicted proteins | sample CowpeawhiteBW_FD_76839 | JGI IMG/M metagenome (GOLD analysis project Ga0099822, IMG submission 76839) | Root nodule microbial communities of legume samples collected from California USA - Cow pea white BW | ecosystem: Host-associated > Plants > Roots > Nodule | place: USA: California | collected... | reverse complement strand
CAAACTTACTCAATAAATCCAATAATCACAAATCCTAATTAAATCAATCTTTAAGCACAGAAAATTCAATTAAATCCCCAAATTTAAATATTAAATGAGGGCAAAAATTTGAACTCATCATAGGCTCTTCTTAAATGGTCTTGATTTTCTCGGGATCCACATGAACCCCATCTTTATTGACTAAAAAACCCAAGAAAATGACATTGTCAACATAAAAAGTGCATTTGTCTTCATTGTCAAACAAATGATTAACACTAAGAATAGAGAGGACTGACCTAAGATGCATTACATGATCATGTAGACTCTTATTATACACTAAAATATCATCAAAATTTACTACAACAAACTTACCTATACAATCACTCAAAACATGATTCATAAGGCACATGAAAGTGCTTGGTGCATTAGTATGGCCAAAAGGCATTACTAGCCATTCATATAATCCAAACTTGGTCTTGAAAGCAGTTTTTCACTCATCACCTTCTTTAATTTGAATTTGGTGATACTCACTTTTAAGATCAATTTTAGAAAACGCAATGGAACCATGAAATTTATCCAACATATCATCTAATCTAGGGATTGGATGCCTATATTTTATTGTAATATTATTGATGGCTCTACAATCACAACACATTCTCCACTTGTCATCTTTCTTTGGGACCAACAAGATAGGTACCACACAAGGACTAAGGTTCTTTTGAACCCAACCCTTATCTAATAAATCTTGTACTTAGGTCTTTTTCTCCTTTGTTTCTTAAGGATTAGTCTTATAGGCTAGTTTATTTGATAAACTAGCCCCAAGCACAAAATCAATTTGATGTTCAATTCCCCCTAAAAGGTGGAAGATCGGTTGGCCTTTCTTTAGGAAATACATCCTCAAATTCTTTCAAGAGATTTTCAATAAAAGAAGGTAGAGACTTAGTGGAAGATTCACTAGAAGTGCATGTGAATGTTCCTTGACACAATAAGAGGTATCAAGGTTGTTCTTCATGAAGCATTTTTTCTAAAGATTTTTGAGTTAAAAGAGCTTCATGTTGAATGACCTTAAGGTAAGGAACACTAATTTCCCCCACCTCTAACTCCCTGCTCTCAACTTTTGAACTTTTTTTTTGTTCTTCTTCCTTCTTAAGCTTCATTTATATTTGATCCTTGGCTACCTCAATTGGAGATAAAGGATGAAGTACAAATTTTCTTTCCTTGTAATGGAGGGTAAATTCTTTCCTTGTACTTGATCCTTAAGCTTCATTACACACGATTTTTTTATCAAGTTGTCATGGTCTTCCTAACAAAATTGTCATGGCCTCCATGTACCTTCACATAAGAATTAGAGGAAGTTGAATCTCTTTTAAAAGAGGTTTTCCTTAAAAGTTGTTGTTCTACCTTTATGCATAATTGAACCAAATCATTTAAATCATGATAAGATAGTAACTCCACTTTATCTCTTATATGAATGTTCAACCCACTCAGGAATCTAGCTATGGTAATGGCCTCTTTTTCTTCAATACCCACCCTAATCATGAACAACTCCATTTTTTGCCTATATTCCTCCACATTCATAGACTTTTGTTGAAGTCTTTGAAGTTTGTCCATGAGTTCTTTATAGTAATAGGAAGCAATGTGTCTCTTCCTAAAGGAAAATTTCAAATCAAACCAATACTCTATTGCAGGATCCTTGTACCTCAATCTATCCTTGACCAATGCGCTCCACTAATACATGGCACACCCTTGAAAGCTGAGGGTAGCCAGAGGCACCTTCCTTTCTTCATTGGCTTGATGACATTCAAACAATTGCTCTACATTCATTTCCTAATCTAGATAGGCTTTAACATTGTCCTTGCCATAGAAGTAAGGTAGGTCTACCTTAACTTCCTTAGGAGTATGCTCTCTTCTTTACCTTTTAGTGTGAGAAGGTTGTTGATAGTATTCTCCTACTCCTAATTCTTGTTGAGACAGAGTGTCCTCTAGTCTCTCTTCAGGCCCACTCCCTCTTGAACTATGAAGCCTATGAGTTCTTTACTCTTTTTTCCCTCTTATGGCTTTGATTTCTTCCTCTAGACAAGTTATTTACAATTCCCTTTCTATGTTATTTTCTCTTCTTTCTTTGGATTCTTTTTCAGTCCATAGTTAGAGTTGTTCTAGCTTTTCAGAAAACATTTCCATAATATCTTTAAATCTCTCAGGATTACTCTCACTACGTCTAGAAGCACGCCTTGACATCTTTTAATTGTAAGAGTTTTCTTTAGGTGAAAGGTTCAACTACTTCATGGCTTCCTTCCAGGTAGGGAAGGTGAGTCACTATGGACTTCTTAAGCACCAAGCCCTTCCTTAGCCAAAGTTAGATCGCTAATTACCTTACTTCTTTCACCAAGAGATATGCTCTAAATTCAAAAGACGATTCACAAACAACTACACACTAAAGAATGAACACCTAATTAGCAAGACTTTAGAGACTTTGGTCTCTTAAATCAAACCACTATCACATAAAGCAATAAAGCTACCTTATGCAGCCTAATTAGTAAGGTTAGAAGACACTTGGAGCCTTCAAAACTTTCACCACTACAAACAATTTACTAAAGAAGAAATAGGTTCTAATTAGGAGATGAGATTGAATACCTTGTGGTTCCCCTAAGACACCTAGTTGGGCAAATTACAAGAAAGAAAAATGAACAAGAAACATGCAATGATTACAAGCTATTTATGGCTGAAAAATCCGAGACCACAACTTTTCCTCTCTTGGTATTTGCATTCTTTTGGTGTTTGCTCTCCCTCACTTTGATGTGAAAGTGGATGTTGCCTTTGAAAGTCTTCTTGCTTGAAGCTTTCAAATAGATTCTCCACCTTCCAAGACACTACCTCCAAGTATGGTAAACCTTAATAGAATCCTCCTACATCACAATACACACCACACCAAGAGAGCCTAACAAATAAAGCAAGAAAAGGTATAAACACAATGGAAGTTAAACCAAAAGGGAAGTGAGTAGAACAAGACAGAAAGATTAGCCAAGAAATGGACAAGCAACAAATTAAAAGTACTTAATAAAGGCTAGCATATCAAATAGAACCTATTAATGGCAATAGATTAGGAATGACAAAATTAAAATAGAAATGCAAATTGAAATCACAATATTGGAGCTAGTATTATCCTTTACTTTGGACCTCAAATAAGGAAATTAAGTCACCTTTGTTAGGCCAATAAGATTAGGATAAAAAACAACTCCAAAATTGCACCACAGTTTGATTATCACTCAATGTCCGGTCAAAAACGTTAGAACATGCCTCTACTTCACAAATTTTTCTTTTTTTTCATTCCTCAACATTTTTCAATGATGTTTTTTCTCTTTTTCGTTTAGATGTTACTTAAAAAAATGGCAAAAATTAGAACTCCTTTTGAACCAACCATTTATTCATGATAAATCAAAAATAGTAAGTGTGCATGTAGTAAAAAGTTGGATTTTAGGAACAAATCGAGCAGAAAAACGTGGATTTGTGCTTAAACTTCAATGATTTTTCATGAATTCATTTCTCAACCTTATTCAATGATTATTTTTTTGTTATTTTTGTCTTTCTCTTGACTAACAAAGGCAAAAATCAAAACGAAATTCGATCACATCAATTGCTCATAGTAAATTGAACAAAGAGATTGTGCATGTAGTGAAATCATGAAACCAGATAAGTTCAACACAATTTGCTCCTGGGACACAAAGTGTTCTTGATAATTGGAAGTGATATGAACTTGATGAAATACTAAATCAAGCATGAAACACTCAAGAACATGTAACACACATCAAAGATGAACCATTCAGTGAAAATGTCATTTCAATGGCTTCAAGACAGATTGTATATTTCAACAAATGAATTATGCCAACACTTTTGCTTGTAGCCAAGATTCAAAGATGTAGCAGTCAATTCAAACAGTAAAAACACATGGAATATTGACATAAAGAAACACATGACTTAGAAAACATGTACAAATGCTCAAATGAAAAATTAAAGCAAGCAAACATAATTTCACCAATTAAAAATGAAGAGCAATCAAAAAATAAACGAGAAACGCTGCAACAATGAAACCAAATGAAAATCCCATGGTATGCATCGTTTGATCTAAGTATAAGATGAGTTTGGATCACCAATCAAGTGCATAACTCCAAATTAAATGGTGGGAACAACAAGACAAGTAAAACAATTGATGAACATGATAGAAAATGAAGAAAGGATCGAACACTTAGCTTAAACTAAGACGTGATTCAAACTAGCTCTAGATACCACATAATGAAACTCTATGGAAGAAATTGGTGGATGAATAAAGCTTCCTTACATCGTGAAAGAAGATGCCCTGAGGTGTAGATGAATGATGGCAACATAATGTAGTATGGAAGAGATTCCTAAGAGGTTAGGCCAACTTAGGGAGGAAGGCTAGAGGAGAATTCTAGGTGAATAGCTCTAGCAATTGGACTTTTAAGGAAAATGAATCACAAAGTGTTCTCAACATGTAGCTTTGCAATAATCTCAAGAGTAACCTTACAATGAGTGTGAAGGCTTGCTTATATAGCCTAGCATTTTTCCAGCCACACTAATTAAGCATGTGCACTCTTAATTCTAGATCTAGATCTATATCTCCTTATTTGGTGGATCAAAGGACATGTGGCACTTCATACCTTCCACATTGTAGGATGTGCTTAATGTGCTAAGTGAGGAAAGTGCTTAAGCTAGCCACCCAACCAAGGATGAGTTCAAAGAGGCCAAGAGCCCAATTGAACTTAAACTTGGTGAACTTTGATCCAATATATACTAATGCACACATTATTAAAAGATGACCTAATTACATTGGCCGAAATACAATCTAGACAAATTTATCTATATCTTCCTTGTCCATTTGAATAATAGTTGAATAGCTTTGAGCTTTAAGGGATTTTGACAATCATTAGCTTCTTGAATCTTTTTAAGCATTCTTATAGTGATTGGGGCAAGTGGGCTTGGGCTTGGTGTTGAGCTTGATGAGCTTGATCTTGGGCTTAATAGGCTTAGGTCAAAGTCATAAAAGAATTAACTCATACTAAAATTTGTAAAAAGATTTCAACCCAACTCGACCCAAACTCGTGATGGGACAAATTGACTCACGGATTCTGATCTATTTTGGCAGCGCTACAAAATATATTTTAAGTTACATAATTCATAATCCTTTTCAAGTTATATATAATTAGATAATCAAAACCATATTTCAAATGTATAATTTAAAACATAATTTTGTAATTATAAACTACATAATTTGGTATATATTTTCAACAAATATAATTCAATTTATATTCTAGTTGTACTGTGTATAGTGTTTTAAACAACGTATTCTAGAATATAATTTTGAATTAAATATGAGATATTGTGATAAGGGCATATTAATAATTTTAATATTACATGGGAGGGAAATTATTTTGTTAATTAAATAAATATTTGATAAACGATAACTTAATTATAAGTCCTTTACAAATTTATGCCATTTCAATTTAGTTATTGATAAATTTTTATGGTACATTAAGTGTTTAATCAATTTATATTTTTTAATTGAATTCTTATTGTTAAATATTTCTATTTATAAGCGAGTGATGTAAATATTATTTTGTTATAATGATTGTGAGATATTATTTTATTGTTTTAAAATTTTATAATTTTCTAACTGTATAAATTTATAATTTATAATTTTATAATTTTATAATGTTATAATTTTTAATTTTTTAATTATATGATTTCATAATATATTAATTTTATAATTTTATGATTTTATAATTTTGAAATTTTATAATTACAAAATTATTAAATTATAAATTATAAAAATTTAAAATAATAAAATAATACGTGATAAAAATTCAACAAAATAACATAACAAAATAAGTATTCAAGAGCTACATCACTTTTAACAGACAAATTTAATAATTGGGATTCAATTGAATTGAAAAGTGTAAATTCATTGACTAGATCCAAAATTTTATTAGGCATTAAATTAAAATATGTCAAATTTATAAAGGAATTAAAATATAATTAAGCTCAATTAAAAAACTAACTTATATAAAATATACATAAATATATAAATATATGTTGAAGACTTTATTTATATATAAAATATATAAGTATATATAATTTTGTTCGATTATGATAAATTCTGTTAAACTTTTTTAATCAATTTGTTAAACTTAGTCTTTAAAAAGTAAACACTAACATAATGTAGTTAGATTGAATGAAAACATTATGTATTTTATAAAATTAGTCTTTATCAAATATTTGCTGAGGACAGTTTTTGCAAGCAAAACAATACAATGAACTAATTTACGAATCATGTTTTATAACTAATGCAATGCATTGATAGGTATAATTTTAGAGATTAATCAAACATTTTGATTGTATTTACTATTATTAGTGAGTTTAATATTTTTCCTATATTCTTAATAGTGAATCTATTTAAGAAGTTCCCTTCTCTAATATTTATTAATTTCAGAGTATAATTTTCGTGTTTCTTTGTAAGATTTTTTTATAGAATCTATTCTGTCTGTGTAAAATTTATATTAAAAATATTTTTTTTCCTTATTTGGAACTGTCTTAATCAAACATTAGAATAAAACAAATGTAATAGAAGAAGATTAACTTGACTAACCAAATAAAAAAAAGAGAGAAAGAAAAGGATTTGATTCATTGATAGTCAAATCCAATCTGGAATCTCCAGACTCTGCCAGAAGCTCCCAAAGGCAAACCTTGGAAGGTAAATTTTCTTTTAGTCTTCTTTTCTGGCTATGATTTTGATTGCTTTTAATCTTCATTGATATGAATTTGATCTTTCTCTTCAAGTTTCGTTCTCATATCTGCCACTAATATTGGTTTAAACGTACACGAATCTACCTCGGGCTTGCACTAAACCATGAAAACAAATGAGAAGAACTCTCGCAGGCAAAATAAGATAACTTATGACAAATCTAAGTAAAAAAATCACGACGGTTTGAGATTTAGGTTACACCCCAGTTAGCACAAGGGTTTAAGTAAGTGTCTCCGACACTACGGTTAATGCTAGAAGTGATTTTGAATTTGTTGGACATTATTTGTCGGATAAATGCTTTGTGGAGAAGAAAATAAAAAGCTAGAATGGATTAATCTATGTCAAATAGGTTAAAATTAACTTTTTTATTTCAATTTTTGTAGAAGGTCTCTGATCTAACTTTACCCAAAGTTAAGGTGGGTAAGTTAAAAAAAAAAAAGTTTGACTTATTTTGTTTTCTATTTTTCTGCTTGGAGAAATTTATCTAAATAGAATTTTGCTGGATTATATCATGGAGGCTCCTTATGAAACTTGTTTCTGTGCTTAGCATTTGGTATGTGCAGCATTGCTTTTTGTTAATTCATTTGGAAGATGTAGCTGGTATAATGGTTCTTGTGTAGAATACAATGCAGTCTAAGTTCTGACAAAGAAAATATCGTTGTTATGCTGTACTTGGAAGTTGCTGGGAGAAAATGACCTTAGACTAGTACCTTGAGTTTATAACTAGAGTGTCTTGTACTGATAGTAATGGTTTCCTGCTTTTTCAGGTTCAGTACTTATTTTCTGGGTAGTCTTTCATTCACTTTTATCTCCCTCTTATACAATCTTTGAGACATGGGAATTTACATTACTGAAGGTTGTTGAGTTGCTTTTGCAGAGAGGATAGAGAAAAAGAGTCATCTTTGCATTGTTGGATAGTGATTGTCATTCCACTCTTCAATTTGGGCAACTAAAACCGGTTTGTATTGTTAGGTGTTATAGAACACAACTGTTATGTTATCAATCGAAGTTTTTATTGTGTTTAAATAGGTTTTTTATCTTCAGTTTGGTTGACATTTGCTTTTTACCTGGTTTATTGAAGTCAACATAACCTAAGTGATGTTAAATGGTAAATACAACGTTGACTAGGATATCAGAATATGAGCTAGGGTATGTATGTTTGATTTCAAAGTTGCAAGTGCTTTTGAGGGTTTCGCTACTGAAAAATATTCTTTATTTCTGGTAGAAAAGCTTCCCAAAACACTTTAGCTTGTCACAAAACAGGTCTCTAATGGTAAGTTATTTAATCTAGTTCGTGAGGGTTATTTTATGTATAATATTCTAATACAATAATCATCTTCATTAGGTATTGCTTGCACAACATTCTGTTATAGGCTGAGGGTAGAGAGAGACCATTGAGTATTTTTCTGTCATTTTGGGAAGTAGGAGCTTGTTGTTCTGGATATAGGATCTTATTTTCTCTAGCTTTTTGCTGCAATAACTGAGACTTTCTTCAGTTACTGAGATAATGCCTTACCATTTACATTTTAACCTTTGGTTCTATCAAATGAAGTGTACATTACTTTGTTAAGGAGTTCATTAATCAACGTGTACAGTATCACAAATTAAAAAGAATCTAGCCTTAGAATACAATTGAAGGTTAAGCATATATTAATTATAATAAAACATAATAAGCTCTCGTTCAATTAAAATAAAATGAATGTATAAGGTGCTTCCAAAACTAGCAAATTGTGATGGTCATTGTTTCGTGGAGCAATTTCATGAATTGGTACAAAATTTGAAGACAGCAGCCAATCTCACACCAGTCATGAATGAGTAATATGTATGTAAATATATGAGAAATGAGGATACAACTGAAATAAATGACAGAGACTTACATTCAGTTTTTGAATGGAATATTCCTATAACTATTATGTCCATAATAGTTGAAAATCCAATTATCCAACATTTTGCCACACCATTTTTAAACCAAATATACTTGTGATTCAGATTTCACATACAAATTATCAAAATATACATGTGTATAAGATTGATGTTACTGTTTGATAAGGTGAATAAGAGAGTCACCACATGCCGTGTTCAAGAGGCTCACAACTCATTAGGGAATAGGTGGCATGGACAGTAGTAAAAGTTTCTTTCTGAGAAACTCAAAAAGAAAACAAATAACCATACAAGTTTAGTAAGAACATGAGTGAGTTATCATCATATTGAGTGATGACTGGTAAGACTCTTGGTCCCTGTCTTCTTTCTTCAATTATAAGTTTTCCTTCCCAGGAATAATGCATGAACTTTCCTGATTTTGTAGGATATATTATTTGTCAATTACTAAAAAAATTTGTAAACTCAATCCGTAAATTCCGTAACTGGTCAAAAAATTACTTTTCATTAAAAAATTATAAATTCAATAAAATGATTATGCATAATCAGAAGCACAATGTTCAACATCCTTCCTAGTGATTTTTTAATTTAATTTTTTTTTTCACTCCCAATCTTTAAACCATAATTACATTTTACTTTTCTACCATTAAACAATAATTACATTTCACTTCTCTACTATTACAACCAGTATCTATCTAGTGTTTCCATCTAATATGTAACCTATTTCCTATAACATTTTTACTTTTTCTTTTAATAAATAACAATGCACGATTGCTTTCAATTAAATTTTATTCATTTCCAAGCATATTTTAAATTGATCCTAATTTTAATTTTCAACTACAAACATATTTTATAATTATTAAATAATTAAATATAGTTCCTAACTAATATCTGAAATCGAAACCCCTAAGTCTTAATTGTAAAATTTAATTCAAAAATCATTTATATATAATATAATATATATTATGTTGTCAACACCACAATAAATTTCTCCTTCTCCTGCACAGTGCGACGCAACACTTTCCTTCCTCTCCTAAACGTCGCAGCACGACGGCGAGACGCGATAGAGCGGCGAGGAGCGGCAAGCGAACGGCCCGCGACGAGAGGCGACTAAACGGCGGTGCGACAAGCAGCAAGTGAACATCAGTGCAGCAAGAGGACTCGATTGCACGGTGATTAAGCCAAGAACGAACACAAAAGCCGATGCAGAAGTGAAATCCTATATTAGGTGAGTTTTCTTCAGTTTCTCACACCAAACGACTATGGTGCTGCCGTTTTGGGTTGAAAAGATTTCTCCGAGTGTAATATATTCTATAGTGTATCCCAGTACCAGAAGGATTTTGCTATGTAAGGGTATGAAGGAGGGTTGTTGTATGCAGCCTTAGCCTTGCATATGCAAAGAGGATGTTTCTGGATTTAAACACATGACCAACCAGTCCTAATCGATGCCAAGGCTTGCCCTCTATAATATACATACTTTTTATTGAAAAATAAGTTTGTCAGAAATTATTTCGCTATGTAATCACAACTTTGTGGGTAATTGGCAAAAATTTTCTGAATGTAAGAAAGAAATTACCAATTGACTATTTTGTCTTGGAATTGGACCTGAAATTTCTGAATTTTTTGAGGAGTCGAATTAATTAATTTCTTAGTAACTAAAGTGGAAAGTGGATCAATGTTCAGGATCAAAAGTGTATATTGACCTCGTCTGTCAAAGAAATCACTGGAAGAAGTAATAGCACAGCTCGGATGAATAACACAGGAAGACTCAAGTCTTCTAGTTCTGAACTAGATCTTGATCGACCAAACATTGAGGATTACCTCCCTTCTGGATCCACCATTCAACAAGAACCTCATGGAAAGCTTTCTCTGTATGCCATCACTTTTTCCTTGTGTGGTTTGTACTGTTATTGGATACTGAATATAAGCTTGAAATGAAACAACAGTGTTTTCTTCAATAGATCTGTTAGAGAAGAAATTTTCAGGCATCATTTTAACATTCCGAGTTTTCTTTCTGATACTTTCTCAGGCATGACTTACTCAATATTTCCCCTACTTTATCCGAGGCAGCAGGTGCTATTGTAGATGTAAGCTTTTGCTGTGATCTTTTATTTGTTCTTTCCTTGTTTTGAGGTGTCAGTATTTTCTTTCAGGGACCCAAATCAGCAACTAATGTTGATATTATTATTATTATACCGAGAACTTACATAATTAGTTCTACATCTTTTAAATGCTGAACATTATCCTGCTAGCGCGTGTTGACTCGGCTTGGGTGGTTTGCTTATTGGTTGGAACTTTTAATAATGGGCAGGACTCATTCACAAGGTGCTTCAAGTCTAATCCTCCGGAACCATGGAATTGGAATCTATATCTGTTTCCTTTGTGGTGTTTTGGAGTTGTGATTCGATACTTGATTCTGTTTCCTATCAGGTTTGCCTTATTCCTAAATCTTAGTGCCACGTATCATACTTACTCATATAATAACTATTAAATCTTGAATCTTCCTAGCAAATTTTTAATGCTTATATATATATATATATATATATATATATATATATATATATACATATATATATACACACACACACATATTTTTTTATTTTTTTTTT
>Ga0099822_1010773_pt1 | contig 11286 bp, 4 predicted proteins | sample CowpeawhiteBW_FD_76839 | JGI IMG/M metagenome (GOLD analysis project Ga0099822, IMG submission 76839) | Root nodule microbial communities of legume samples collected from California USA - Cow pea white BW | ecosystem: Host-associated > Plants > Roots > Nodule | place: USA: California | collected... | reverse complement strand
TCTGAAAATGAAAGTTATAGTTTTGATTCGTTATTTGCAAATTGTACTTAGAAATTCAAAAGTATAGGTAGTGATAATGTATATACATGTATCTATGGAATCAAGTCACGATCTTATCTCAAAATAAAAATAAAGATTTGATGCAAAATGCGCATGTGTTCCATCTTCCATGTCCTTGTCCATGCATGGTTGTGGGGCTGTGCCTAGCATCATCATCATCCATCAAAGAACAATGAAAAAAATAACTAAATATATATAAATATTTTTGCATTGATTATGTAAATCTGAAAATGGGTGTAGCTTTTGGTGTTATCCTTTATTGGAATTATCTGAATAAGTAAAGCAAAGAGTCCCCCCCTTTCCCCTTAGCCACCATCTGTATTCTGCCACAGAAACTACATGTCTTGTCCACCATTTTCCACCATTCTTTGTCCCTAACATGTCTTCTTCTAACATTTCTTTATTAACTTTTGCAAATACTATATTTTTTAATACCTTTAAATTGGCTGGGACCTTTGCTTCCAACATATTCAACTCTAATCAAATATTCTATCTTTTGGATTATATATATTTATCGGTATTTTTCATTAAATAAGAACTAATTATTAATTATTTTATAACTTATGTGAAATTGATTATTATTTTAGAAGTGAGCTTTAAAACTTAACTCAACCACAAAACTGATATGTAAAGTGAGGTTTGCACTGTTAGGATAGACTCTGATACTATGTTAAAAGTGGACTTTAAAACTTAACTCAACTCCACAAAACCGGCTTGTAAGATGAGGTTTGCACATTATTTATATAATATGAAATTGTCTTATCTCTAATCGATATGAAACTTTCAACATATCAACATACTACTGTGTATATGATATACTATACATTTTTACAAAATTGTTTTCATTTGTGGGAACGTGATGTATTACTTCTAAGTTTTTTTTTTTGGTGTGTTATGTCTAGTTGTCGAGAGAAAAATATATTTGAAGTCACAAAATTCTTTTAACTCCTTTGAAAGGATACATATATGTTTTTTTTTTTATGAATCTTTAAGAAATCTTACTTTAAATACTTGAATTGATGTAAAGATTATATACATGGCTCTTTCTGTAAATATTTTAAGCATCTTACTTCAAATATTTAAACTAATGTGGAGATTGACATTATTTGGCTTAATCAGTTATTATTAACATATTTCATTTGAGTTAGGAAATTTTTATCATTTTATGTATTATCTAAAATTAAGACACTTAAATTAAGACACTTAGATATTTCATTTCAAAATTCTTTGTCACATTTTCCTAAACTATACAATTATTTTGAATCGTTAACATGAAGTCACAATAACTCTCTTGCTCCTCAATCATTATATTTTGCTCTACATATTCTTTTATATTTATATATTTTTTTCTCTTAAACAATTATAATATGAGATACAATTAGTTGTAAAACTAATTTAATACCAGTTTATCATCATAACATGATAGTTTTCTTATACATTAACTTGATAAAGGGAGAGAACAAAGTTAGAATTGAATATTTATTTACTTAATGCATTTAAGAAACTCATTTTGCATACTCAAAATCAACAAATAAAAACGCAATAACAAAATTACCACGTAATTTCTCTACTGATGTGTAACCAAGAAAAATATGGAATGCGTTCAAATCGATCACAAGGCTCGATAAATAAATTTGATTTAATTATATGTCTAAGCCCAAATTTAATTTAGCACATATCATAATTTAATAATTTGTGTTTAAAATACAAATCTCAAACCTATTTGAAGTCTATAGTGGCTTAGGTAAAAATAAATAAAATCATATTCAATTCATCGAACTTCTAAAACGAGCCTAAGTTTAGAAACCTACTTTGCATGATTTTTTAGTAGGTTAGGCAAAAATCAGATTTATGTTTCAATCAGGTTAAAACCTTAGAATTAATTATTGTTCAAAATTTCAAGTTCAATGAGTCTAATAAAAACTTCCTAGATTCATTTCACACTTCTAAAATAAAGTTAGTTAATAATGGTTTTGTGGGTTATTAGGTGCATATTAGGGCATGATTAAGTTATACTAAGAACATGTTCAAATTTAGTTTGTGCTCAAATTTTACATTTTTGAGTTGGTTGATCCAATGCATTTTGTTGAATTTAGATTCTACCGAATTTTGTTGTGCTGTTTTTCTATTGTGTCTCTATAATATACTGATTACTATTAATTTTGACGTTTTAAAATATATTAAAAAAATATTTAAAATACTAATACAATGTATTTTTAATGTTTAGAGGACAACACTAAAAAATCCGAAGATCTAGACTCTTGTTTTGTTATATTTTTGACAAAAAATGAATGCAATGTAAAAATGATTGAACAAAAGGTTAAAAATAAAATAAAAAGACTTTTGAAAACATAAAGCTTTAAAACAATTTTCTGTTTTCAAAGTGAGTTATAATGCAATCTTAAAATTCGTTTAAGAATTATTTCGACAGTTTTCGACTGAATTGTGTTTTTCAAACTTAAGTTTGAATATACTGAAAACTTAATCAGGTTCTAAGTTGTTGGAATTCAATCATATAAATAAACTCAAGTGTTTGATGAAAAAAACTACGATTTATATAATGTAAATAATTTGAATTTATATGTTTGACCTTCCAGAGTCGAGCGAGATATCTGACTTTTTTTTTATATTAATATGTATTTTCTTGAACAAAATTCTTTAAGGTTTCTTTCTCATGTGGGACCTAACTTGTTTAGACAAAATATTATTTTTTGCTGTTTATATTTATTTATTATAAAATAGAATTATCCAGTATATTATTATATAACTAACTGTCAAAAATAACTTAATATCTTCTTTAATTACTTTTATTTCAATATGATGATAAGTAGTAAGTTTCTTTATTATCTTTAATATATTTTTAATATATTGTTTCTACCATATATATATATAATTTTTTTCATCCATATTTTTTAAATTATCAATTAGTTGTGAAACTTTAAAAATATAGTAATATATATAGTTTTTCTCTAAACTTTATGATACAAAATGTACTACGGAATATTAGTTTAAATGCAAGAAGTGACTAAAATCATTACTTATTCAGTAATTGAAGTTTTGAAACCAAAAATAAAATTAACCAAAAATGGTTTAGATACAAAAACACACTTTTCTACAAATTATTATAATCGATTTATTAACTTTAATTTTATTTTGTCGGCTTTTATATTATTGTCATCATTTCAAATCTTAACATCAATACATGGTTTAACTGTAATAAATGTTTTCTTCCTAGTTATCATGAGTTAATCTTTAATATGACATAGAAAATATTGGATTATAAGGTTTGAAGAGCTAAGATATCAAAATGGATGAAAACACACCCTTAAACAAGCTTAATTAATTCATTCTTAATTTGTGTCAAGTTGGATTAGAAAAATGATTTTTTTTAATTATAATTTGAAATTCAACTTATTTACTCAACTAAATAAGTTTTAGCTTATAAGTAGGTTAGAGAGTTATAATCTCATTTACAAATAACCACATTTTCATATTTAAAAATACAATAAAAATATTAAAACTCTTTAATATTAAGTAAGTATTAAAATATATACCACTATATACTTCTATAAATTTAGTAAGTCAATTTATTTATTTCTAGCTGGTCAAACCGAATTCAACAATTTATAATAAATGTGCCAACATTTAATCGATCTCAAAATAACTATCAAGAATCTGGTTTCAACAATGAACATATAATTACTAATTAAATATAAGTTGATGTTAAAATTAAAATTATCTAACAACATACATTAATCTTAGACATTATATTAACCAACAACGTTAATATTCTTAAAAGTTGACAAGGATGTTATATTTGCACGTTTTGTTTGTCTGAAGTGAGAACAGCCCTTCCATCACTGTCTACTCAAAATCTGTCATTTCAATTTCAACGTAGTTTGGCAGACGACCATAACGTAAATTTAGTGGTTCAGTGGTAACACAAATCACTATATATTTTCTTTATAACACACATAATGATAATAACTACAAAATTAATAGACAATGGGATATATAATTATGTATTATTGTGATGATAATTAAAGAAGCTTGGAAGTGCAAATTAAGAATCTAATTTCCATGTTGCGTTGTTTAAAAAAATTGATTCAGTTTTAGGAAATTTTCTGAACAATATGAAAGAAATTAAAGCAAAATAATCAAAAGGTTTTTTAGTTAAAATAAATATACATGTTTTATTACTATATAATACACTTGACCATATAAATTTATATATTGATATAATATTTAAGGAACTACTCACACAAATATTGTTCTATTGGTATTATTAGATTAAGCTTGCTAAATTCATTCCCATTTTACTTTAAGTTAAATATTTCAATTGCACTAACTAATTGCACAACAACCTGAATTAATTGATATGAATAAAATTCCAATCATGTCTAAATTTTATTGTTGTGATTGAAGAATGATTTTCAATTTAATTATGTTTAATTATTTCACTCTTAGTACCTTTCAAGTTTAATGAGTGCATGTGTGTTGACAAAGCATGTCCTTGTGGGTAGTATTTTGAGTCTCACTTATAGAGTGCTTGAGGGTGGTGTCAAGAAAAAATAGCTTTCAATGTAATCATGAGTTCTCAAAAAAAAAAATTAAATGAAAAGTATTTGATATTGTATTTATTTCCCGATTATTTAATTTCTCATAATTACTTTAATTAAATTTCGTTAGTCTAGTCATCTTTTTCTATAAGGAGACTAATGATGAGATCAAAGACAAGAAAAAGTTATTAACTCGTATGAGCTAAAAGTGTTAAATTTCAAGAGAGAAAAAAAAAATACTTAAAGTCTTAATTTTGTGTTATAACTTTTTTCACATGTATATATTATTAGAGGAAAATCACGTTGATGAAAATAAAGTATATGCTCGATATTTTTATGACAACTCGAACCTTTATCAATCATATATACATAGATAGCCTCTCTTTCTTCTAGACCCAACTAGTTTAAATCATCTTAAAAGTGTAAAGTGCAAAAGTTTAATGCATATTTTTCTTTTCTTTTCCCTCCCATGTAACATATATAAATAAACTTCCAATTTCCAAGGCTAATTAATTAATGGCTTGATATCCAATAACCTAGAAACAAAGTTTCATTGCTTAAAAAAGCAATCTTTCACTTGGTAATGGCTATAGTTTTTTTGAGTACATTCTACATCTTGTTTATCAAATGTTTGAATTAATTAACACCACTCACTCTTGGTAAGATCATAAGGGTAAACGCATCTTTTATAGTGATTCTAATGGTACGAGGGAAGTGGTAATAATTAATAAGTAGCAAAATATCCAAAAAGGTGAGTATTTTTTTATGATACACATGTATTAATGAATAATTTGACACAGAAAAGGAAAAAGCTGTTGCTGAAGAAAAGCTTAATGAGATATAAAGAATGAAAAAAATAATGAACACTTTTTTCTGAAGGAGAGCTGGCGGAAGGGAAACAAAGGTACATTCGATTGTGACGCATCCACCGATGACCTCCCCACCATGACTCCATGACTCAACACCTTTTTGCTTTTCAATTCCAACTTATTATTATTATTTATTTATTTATTATTATTATTATTATTATTACTCAAAAACCTCACACTATGTTAATCTAAACCTAGGGCTAGGGTTTCTCTTATTCTTTAACTCTTATAACATGCATGGCCATTGGAGAGTAAAGTCTTTATAACGTTAATGCCACAGTAAAAGCAGAAGAAGAGAAAAAAAAAGTGGTTATGGAATAATAAGAAACTGGTTCGGTGCTCCTCCATAATCCTCCAATAATTTTAATAGGAACAAAAAGAAGAAAAAAGTAAAAATTAAATATATATAGACACACCCCCACACAACACAAGCTCCTTTATCTTTTTTCCCGTCCCCTGTGATCTCTTTCTCTGCAACTCTCTCATGTTGATGTGATTCTCCACCCACACACACCACCAAAGAAACAACCCATCAACACTTTTACAAAAGAGATACAAAGCTCTCTAATTAACAAGAGCTATGGTCTTCCCGTCCCTTCCAATCTATCTAGATCCACCCAACTGGTCACAACAGGCAAGGATTAATTCTTTCATTCTCTTCAATTTCTTTCCCTTTTTTTCTTAGCTTCTTCATCAATAAAGCTAAGAATACAAATCAATATTCCTACTCATATACAACTTTATCAATCTTTTATTTTATTTTATTTTTCCTGAATATACTCTTTGTATATGTATAGATATATTCAATTATGTATAGTTTTTCCTTTTTCTTCTCTTTTTTTACTCACTTGTGAAAAAAAAAAATCCCCAGCAGCATCCTAATCCGCCGGCAGGAATTGGCAACCAGAATCCACAGATTCCACCGTCTCTTCAGCAGCCGCCACCTTCATCAGTGACGGCTGCTATCGGAGGTGGTGGTAGTGGTAGCTACCAGGGCTCAATTAGACCGGGATCAATGGCTGATAGAGCTAGAATGGCGAAGATACACCAACCTGATGCAGCACTCAAATGTCCGCGATGTGAATCTGCCAACACCAAGTTTTGCTACTACAACAACTACAGCCTTTCACAGCCGCGGCACTTTTGCAAGACCTGCCGGCGTTACTGGACCAGAGGCGGTGCACTCAGAAACGTGCCGGTTGGTGGTGGTTGCAGAAGGAACAAAAGAAGCAAAGGAAGTGGCGGTAGATCGAAGTCTCCGATGAAACCCTCGACAGGTTCTACCTCTGCAAGTGCTAATTCTTCTTCCAGTGGCTGCACCACTGATCATGTGATGATGACTCACTTCCCAACTCCAACGCAAACTCAATTTCCATTCTTGACCTCCTTGCATCACTATAACAGTGACTATGGAGGCATTGGATCTCATTTTGGGACGATGACAACGACGACACCTTTGGTGGCTAGAAATAGCAGCGATGTTGAGTTTCAAATCGGTACTGGTTCAGCTTCATCGCTTGGTAACAGTATGTTGTCAAATGGACTCGGTGAGCAATGGAGGTTGAACAATCTGCAACAACAAGTTCAGCAGCAGTTTCCGTTTTTGAGCACTGAGCCACAGATTGGGTTGTTTCAGTTTGGTGGTGGAGAAAACAACAATGCTGAACCTCCAAGTTATGCAAAAGATGGAGTCAGGTTTAACATTCGTTCTAAACTAGATTCCATTTCTGGTCTGAGTGGGTTGATGCCTCAGGTTAACACGATAAAGATGGAGGAAAATATTCAAGGTTTGAATTTGCCAAAAAATCTCTTGATGGGTGGTTCGGGAAATGATGCACTTTGGAATGGAAGTGGCAATGCATGGAGTGAAGTTCCTTGTTTCACTCCTTCAAATAACCACTTGTTGTGATGATGATCCTTGCAGTATTATTAAGCCACTTCAATTCTACAGCTTTTGGGTTAATTTCCTAGTCGATCGCCACAGATATATTTTTATGATCATCATAGTAATGCATGATCGAATGTATAAGAGTTAGAATCAATCACTTGCTGCTAACTTTGGAATGGGATTCTACCTTTATGCACGAGTCCTGTCTTACGAGGATAAATGGGAAGGAAAGACAACACTTTGTGTTGTTACATCAAGACAAGAAAATGGTACGCAACGCAACTCTTCAAGTAATTTCCTTTCTCCAACGTTGGATGTCGTTGATATTTTATGTTGTATGAACATGTTGAGCGAAGGTATATTGGTGTATTTGTTTATATGCATGTTTTGTGATGACATGAGCGGTTAAGTTTACTAATTGTGTGAAAGTCTAGAAGGTTTTCTTTATATATGGTGGTGATGTCACTTTTATATTTTCTCTTTTCACGATTTGCACCAGCTGCTATAATGTAAGTTCAGAAACTTTGAACATTAATGTGTCTGACTTCTTACCCCTTTTGGTTTTCATTAATCTAAATATCGTTAGTAAACTATAATAATGGAATTGGCAACAAAATATATTTGAAACAAAAGTAATGGTCGTGTTTGAGTATATATAACAATGTCAAAGAAATTCTAGCACACCGATCGAGATATATAACCACAATTAGAAAGTCAAACGAAATGCATAGTGAGAGACACAGAGAAAGAAAATGAGTTTTGAAGACACATTTATCAACACAATTATACCAAGTTGGAATCCATTATATCTTTTTTTTTTTTTTTTCTGATTTTCAAGGGCAATGCAAACTTTAAAATGTGGACACTCATACTTTGGGAGGGTTAGTAATGAATTGTGCATGAGATTCAGTTTCATGAAACATTTTATCTTCCACGATCGTGCATTGATATTTTGTCATGTTTAATCTGTAGTTTGATCTGACCCACTGGGGCTGGTACATCCAACTTGCTTTTAAAAACCATCTAAAAATATTAATTGTTCAGATATATATATATATATATATATATATATATATATATATATATATATTTTGAGAAGCCCTTTTTCATCTTGATTACTGATTTTTAACCTTTCACAGAAAAAGCAGTTTGAATAGATCCAAATTGGGACCATGGGAGTGAGAGATAAAAGAGACACGTTGATATTTGGTAGAATTGTAGCAATACGAATATGTACTACTAATATGGTGTCGAAAATGATTATGAAATTATAAGGAAATTGACCAAATGCATCTATCGTACTTCCTTGTTTTGTATGTGTGAACTGAGAGCGCTAACGATGGAAAAGAAAGACATGTTTCACTTCTCGTTAAGGAAACGCCAAAACACACTCAAAACCATGCAACTCTTTCAGTTTCAGCACACTACAACTCTATATATGTCTGACTTCAGTTCCAAAACAAAAGAACTAATCCAGACAAAGAATAAAACAAACGTGAAATCATCATCAAATGCGAGTACAAGACAAAGACAAAGTAAGAAACACACACACACACACACACACACACACATATATATATATATATATATATATATATATATATTCCTTAATTTTGCTGTTGTTACAAAGTAAGAGAATAAAGTCAATCTGGTATAATATAAAGCAGATTTGTCATAACCTAATCATGGTTATGATGTCACTGAGATGATAATTGAAGAATCTGGGAGTTTGGGTGTGGTTTTGCTTTTTTGCAAGTTTCAAAGCTAGGTAATTGCTTGCTTACTAGAAGGAATAAAGGTGTCACAAGATAGTCAAAAAAGAGAATCTCTCTTTGTTGGAAGAAGGGTTTTTGTTGGTCGGTTGGTCGTAGCTTAGTGATGGGATAGTGATCACAAAAAATGTGTATATACACACAGACTCTGATGATAAAAGCAAAGAAAGTTCGAAGAAAGAGGTTTAGGTCCACCAGAAGCAGAGAAGTAGCAGTAGTAGCAGCAGCATGAGAAAGAGAAGAAGAAGAACTAAAGTTATTAGGTTTTGTGGTGTGGCTCAGAATCCCAAGCAAGCTTTTACTATAGCATAGATAGTTGCTGATGATGCCCACATGTCTAGGCGTGAATATGTTCTCTCTGTAACCCTACCAGCTTTTGCTTTTCCTCATCATTTTCTCTCTCTCTCTCACTCTCTCTCTTTTTGATTCCAATCTATTCCTTCTTCGTTCCGAGGCATGTTGTCCCACATAACCTCAATCATATATATATATATATATATATATATATATATATTAGATTCTTGGTCTCACTTTTGAATAATTATATCAACATCTTCTACTGTGTAGAAACGTGAGCATGCAACCTTGTTCATAACGTTTATTCTGATCAAACAAAGACGTGTTATTACTTCTTTTTCTTTCTCTTTTCTGCACCAAAAGAAAGAACCCTGATCATCAAATTTCTTTCCTAGCTACCTATACTGCAACAAAAACTAACTATTATGCATAGTTACTTACCTTCAAGATTCTTACTATTTTAAGCTTATTCTCAGGGAATATTTGTGTGTATATATATATAAATACCAGAGTGGAGTCAGCATAAACTTTTACAGTTATATACAGTTTGGGAACTGAGTGAAAATATTCAGTGAACAACAGAGTCTTGAAAATGAAAACCATTAGTATAAGAAAGATGTTAATTTGTATGCAGTTATAAGAACAATCAATTACGGTGATATATATAAAAAGAGAAAGGATTAAAACATTCACCGGAAAATATAAAAGGCTGAATGTATGATTTAACCATATATAGATACTGAATTAATGTATATCACTACTACTATAAATTTTTATATTATATAAGATTTTTTTTTTAAAATTTGTTAAAAAAATTATAAGAAAAGATTTTTTTTTGTTATTTTTTCTAAAAATTTTAATTGATAGATAATTTTTTCGTAGATAATCATTTCTTACAAAATTATAAAATTTACAAATATTTTCGACAAAATTTATTGTAAAAAATATTTTATACAAAATATTTTCCAAGAAAATTGGTAGCAATTTCTTGTAAATTTTGCAAATTTAATTCTAATTTGAACTTTCTCCATTCATAAATTATGACAAATTTGATAGTTGCGAGCAATTTAGCGTTAATTTCTTTTTTTAATTTAATTTGTTGTTATTTTAGTAATAATTTCCATCGTTTAATCCGAACCAACCTATCGTTAGATTAGTCCGTTTGAATTAAAAACCTAAAAACGAAATCATCTAAATCTATAAAAATAAATTAAAATTTATCAGTTATATCAAATTATGCCAACAAATAAAAACACCTCACTAATATATTTTTCTCTCTCATTTGTATCCTATCATATAAACACTTATCTTTCATATCTTTATGTGAAAGGGGGTTCATTGATATTTTTAAAATAAAAAGTACTTTTACTGATTTTGACTCAATCAATTAGAACAACATATTAATAAAATTGATTAAATTAGTTTATAGCATAAGATGTGTCTTAAAATACATATATTTTCAAAACTATGTATTAGAATGAAATATGATTAGATATATAATCAGTTACTTTATTCTTATACCAAGCCCAACATAATCAAATTTTTGAACAAAATTTAAGGACATATATTCCACCAACTACTCATTGAACTAAAAGAAACGAATTTAATTAAAAGTATTTTTGTAAGGAAATACTTAATGTAAGAAACAATTTAATTGATTCTTTAAAAAAATGATCAGACATCATTTCTAGTTCGAGCTTTATAAGATTAAAAAACAAAAGAGTGTGAGCAAGTATAAACCCTGAAAGAGTGTGTGAAACTAAAATTTAAATTGTAAAATATATATATATATATATATATATATATATATATATATATATATATATATATATATATATATA
>Ga0099822_1010767_pt1 | contig 11288 bp, 9 predicted proteins | sample CowpeawhiteBW_FD_76839 | JGI IMG/M metagenome (GOLD analysis project Ga0099822, IMG submission 76839) | Root nodule microbial communities of legume samples collected from California USA - Cow pea white BW | ecosystem: Host-associated > Plants > Roots > Nodule | place: USA: California | collected... | reverse complement strand
TAAAGAAAAAAGAGAGATTTTTTTAATATATATATATTTTTTTGTTATATATATATATATATATATATATATATATATATATATATATATATATATATATATATATATATATATATATATATGAGTGTGTGTATATGTATATACTTGATAGAAAAAAAACAGTATCTAAGCCCAAGTTGTCTTTTGTTTCTAAGTTTTGTACTTCTATCATGTTGTAGGTGAATTAACCTGGTATGTGATTTCATTCAACTCGTCTTTCAGAAGGTGAATGAACAATTCAGATAATACACAACTCTTCACGTCAGCATATCCACCCTTCATGCTAATTCGAAAATACGTATTGGCGCGAGGAACTTTGAAAGTGCTATCAGGCTTGTACCAGAATTTTATCAATGCTTCATCAACTATACATCTAGGAGAAGTTGAATTTGCAAAATCGTCAGCACATGTGTCACTAGCACGAATAGAAAAGTCACTTGGAATAAACTCATTTTTGGAAGGAAGATGCAGTGAGGCATCAATTTCTGGAGGATTTCTCCACAACTCCATCATCTTTTGAGAAATATCTTCTTCCACGTAACGTGAACCAAACCAAGGTTCATTTTGGAAATCTGGAAAAAAAATTCAAAACTTTCAATTGTCATGGTGAAAATATAACTTCCAGAACTAATCTTTGAGCAGTGAGATAATGGTCATTATTTTCTAATATTTCAAAGCAGCAGGCACATATAGTAGAAACAAAATAATCATCATGGAAGAGAACCCCACCCTCAATCACCATTATTGAATAAGGATTATTTAAAAGCATAATGATAGGCAACAGTCAATGGCCTAGACCTATGCCAGTCAATGTTATCAAGGATACAGACAAAGGGAAAAGGACAACAAGCAATTGCCAATTAGATACGGGAAAAAAAAGAACTCACCTTCTGACTTAAGGAATGACTTTGAGACCACATCCACCCTCATGTTTTCAGGAATGAAGAAACCAAGAACTTTTTTTAACAATTGTTCATCCCAAGTCTTGTACACATAGTCACCATAAATGACATGCTCAGGTGGATAAAAGTGCATATTTTCTGCAGAATTAAAATGAATAAATCAATAAGGGCAATAAATTTGTAAAAGCACTATATCATATTGCTAAATAGCAATAATACCTACATAAGGGAAACAGCCAAAAAATGAAAGGACCAGCCGACTCTTTCATATAATTGGGTTGAGAGCATAACAAATAGATCTTCAGCTTTTGCTACATATTCTAAATGACTAGTCATAATGGGCTAAAACCCGTGAGCCAACTCGGCCCACCACAGGTTCGAGCTGGGTTGAGTTAAGAAATAATTATAAATTTCAATACAGGCCAAAATTGGACCTGGCTCACCTAGGTTGAACCCTTAGTAAGCTGGGTTGGCTCACCAACCTGGACATAAAAAAGAAAATTAACCCACCTCCAGCCCAAAACACAAGCAAACATTTTTATTTTTTTAATTTTGGGGGAGAGATGCCAAAGCCATGACACAAGCAAATTGTATTCGGATTGTTAAGATGAATATGTTGGATTGATTTTTGAAATTATGTAGAATTATGATTTGGTTTTTGGGATGAATGATTTATTTATTGTCTAAAATGAGAAAAGACAAAATTTTAAAATAGGTTGGACTTTTTGATTTTGGTTACAAATTAAAAAAATATTGTTAGATTGAAGAAAACAAAAAATGTAATTTTTTTTAATTAAGTGAGTCAACTCGTTTAACTCATCAACCCGTGGTGGGTCGGACCAGGCTCAAATTTCTTAAGCTCACTAATAAGTGAGTTGGGTTGGGTTGGCTCACTAAGTGGCCAACTAAGTGTCCAACCCGTGGTGGGCCAGGCCAGATGACCTATTTTAACAGCTCTTGTATTCCTTTCATTTTTATGTATCTTGGCCCTTTTTTCATGTACTTGATTATCAAATACTACAGACCAGTTGAGTTCTTCAATTAACTCCTATGCAATATAAAAACATTGTTTCTATCCTTTCACAACAATCATCATACATAAATTAACATCATATTCCACTCAAATAAACAATGATTTGGATATGTTTGTCATAATATTTTATATTATCTTTTGAGAAAAAGTTGTTTTGTGTTGTATCTATCTATAACTTAGAATCATAGGGAAAATTTATTTATCGTTCATTAAGCTACAGTTGTATGCCGCTCATCCTTGTGTGTATACAGAGGCACATATACACACATATACATATATACCCTTGAATCCATAGATCTAAGTTAAGATCTCTCAAGCTCTTTTACAAATTTATACTCTTTCAAGTTGGTATTAGAGAGGGTAGATCCCACCCTACCTGTATTGTTTGACAAGAAAACATCTTCTGCCAAAATGGGTTAGAACTCGTGAGCCAACTTGGCCCACCACGTGTTTAGGTCAGGCTAGGTTCAAAATATTTTACAAATTTCAGTACGGGTTAATTTTTTACCCAATCCACCAAGAACTTGGCTCACCTGAGTTGAACCTGTGGTGAGACGGATTGGTGAGCCAACCCACAAATAAAGGGTCACACAAGTGTTTTTTATTATGTTGGACTTTGCATTTGAGTCAGATTGGGTTGTTCATAACTTGTTGTTAGATAGTAATTTGTATTTTTGTGATTTTAGTTTGTATTTGGAGTTTAACATCATTTTGGATTGTATTGAAGTTTATTTAAATTTTAACCACAATTATAATTTAGTATTTTTGTGACCCGGAAGAAAAAATTTGTATTTCTTTTAATTAAGTGAGTCAGTGAGCTAACCCTTTTAACCTACCAACCCACAGTGGGTCAGGTTGGGTTCAAATTTTTTTGGTTCGCTAATAAGTGAGTTAGATTAGGTTGGGTCACTCAAAAGTCAACCCCTGGTGGGTCAGACCGGGTGACCCGTTTCGGCAGCTCTAACAGGACTTCACCTTTTTCTCTGACAACTACTAAATTTGAAGCATCTCTCTACGGGACCCAACCTGTTTCGTTACAAAGGCTAGTTCTCTCATGCTCTATCACACATTGCTTCTCTAAGTTGCTCGGTTCGGCACACTTAGCCCACTTGCTGCCTTCCTGTCACCAGAACACCATCATGCCATCTCTAGCACTTTCGTCGAATTCTTCTATTCCTATTCCAACCCTCACTTTACATTTTCGTCACTATTCACAACCTAAACCCTAGAGGGCTTTTCTTCTCTTGTGGGTTTTTGGTTTATGTTGGCACTAAGGAAAAACTTAATGGTAAAAATTATTTATCTTGGTCTGCTTCTATTGAACTTTGGTTTCTTGGCCAAGGTTTTCATAATCCCTTGGAAAAAGATAGTAGTGAAATATCATCAAGTGTTGAACAAGGGAATAAGTTGGACATCCAACTTTGTGCTTTGCTATGGCAATCCATGGTCCCTAATATATTAGGGACCCTCAAAACATTCAAAACATGTAAATCTTTTTGAAAGAAGGCTTAGACCACATGAGGTCATGTGAAATTCAACAAATATGGATATATTTGTGATAATCAAGCAACTCTTCACATTGCTTCCAACCATGTGTTTCATGTGTGGACAAAATATATAGAAATTGAATGCATTTTACAAGAGAAAAGTTGTTGTCCAAGGAAATTGACCAAGTTTGTTGGCTCCAATGATCAACTTGTAGACATTTTGACAAAATCTCTAAGAGGAGCTCGGATTCAATTTATATGTTACATATAAATGTATGTTCCAGCTTGAGAGAAAAACTTAGAATAGTTGATATTATCTTCTGGAAAAAAACTGTTTGTTTTGTATCTATTTGTAACCTAGAATCCTGGGGCAAATTTCTTTCTCTTTCCTTAAGCTTATGTTGTAAGACATTGATCCTTATGTGTGTGTTTGAATCTGAATCAATAGGGATATCTAAGTTATTATCTCTCAATCTCTTTTCCTCGCATATACTCTTTCAAGTATGTTCTTGTACCAAAACTGCATAATTTCAAGCACCAAGATTTTCAAAAGGCACGAACATTAAGAAAAATTCATACTAGAAAAAAAAGTTTGACTATACTACCAAGAAAATAATTTAGAAACCTGCAAGCTCAGCAGCATAATCATCCTGAGGCTGCTCTTCCACAAATCTGAAATCCATGTTGCCAATACTTTGAAGTTCCTTAAATATCCATTCTTGAGGTGAATCTTGACGCAATAACTTAAGGTATTGATAGACAAAGCCAATGATGTCAAAGATCTGGGGAAGTGGAATAAAAGTTAACTTTACAACTTAACAAGTGATGGCTCACTACAAACACAAAGTTACACACTTTCCATCTGATGTGCCTCTAGAAGTTAACAAAATGAGATTACCTTTTCTATACCAGAGTCAGTGAGGTGTATGGACATGACAAAGACATAAGCTATAGATGAACGATAAATTCCATCATCCCCAACACCTGCAGATAGAGAAGTAGCCCATCCTCTGGTCTTGAGGAAGGAGAGCAAACTTCCTTTGCCTTCTGAAAGGTTAATTAAGCTATTGTTAATGAAAATCCCACATAAAACTTTCAATCTTGCAATTTTAGATTTAAATGAGAAATAGTTAGTGCATACGAATCTACAATGTATATTATTGTTAACCATGAAAGAGAGTATTCAACTATACAAAATGATGTTTCAGAAGTTTATCAAGCATTTTAAGCTGGGACAAAAGTATTTAAAACAAAAAATAAAATAAAAAATCAGCAGGCAGGCAGGGAAGAAACATGTGCCTGTTTCAGAAATAAAATCTATCTTGCTATTTTTATCAACAAAAACATGATAACAGGCAGTTACTGTGCAGGAACCTATAGACAAATTTTGAAATACCACAAGAAAACAATGGAGAGCAATGCTAGAGAAGATAAACTCTCCAATGTCAATTGACATGAAAGTGTATCGCTTTAATATGCAAAAGAGATATACAGTAAGAGGCATAAAAATGCATGATAATAGATACATGAAAATTATCACTCAACTCTTTAGGATTTATCCGTAATGAGAAATCTTACCATGCCCAAGGAGATGAGCTAAATAATCCTCTGGCTTCTTTAAGTACTCTTGATGTAGACAGGGCAGCGTCCATGATAAGTCAAGGATATGGACATCTTTGACAGCTTCTAGGCGATAAACTTTACCAGATTTCCAGATAGGACCTTCCACTGAGAACATGGGATTTGCTTGACCTTTTTTGACAGCACCAAACAGTTCCACAACCCAACTTTCAAGCACATCAAGAGACTCTGTGTTATTTATAAAATATTAGTCAAATCATACAGCCTTATATTAATTTTGGACCTACTCTTGAGCCTTGACTAGAGTCATTATAATCAATAATCTGTTACAAATAGTGCATAAAAAAAATTATTTACATTCTAAATACTAATTTGACAATGGTTACAGGTGGAACTATTCAATATCAAAAAGCAGAAAATAAAAGAAAATATTATCAACATTAACAGTATGCAACTTGACTAGCTATTCTCCGAATGTTTTTCCCACATATTAGTATTTGCAACACTAGAACAAGTCCTGGGTGCCTTTTTCTCCCTGCCCTAAATACAACCTTTTGTTAATTTGCTCAATTTTCCAATTAGCCACATGTGTGACAAAAGATAGAGATCGATATCCCATGTTAAGCTACCTTAGGAAACAGTAGACACACTATTGCTTGGACCTAAATATTACTATCATAAACTTTGTAAAATTTCTTGGTTCTAAATAGAATAATAATACACAAAAATAGTGAAATAGAACCTCACCTCCACCAATAACTACAAGCTTCATCAATCCACCGTGGTAATAATCCCCATATAATTTCAATATTTGCTCCCTCAAATTAATACCCTTCTCCATTGCATCAACCAAGCTCTTTTTATTCCCTTCATGCATGTGAAAAGGAAATAAATATTGTTTATTATTGTCAAATAGCTAACCAACAAATGGATTGACATAATCCAACTTACCCCAAAAGAATCTATTTAAAGGATGGTTATGAGCAGAAGTATGGCACTGAAGTTGTTGAAGACGACATGCATCACTTTGTAAAACCTGGTTGAATTCTATGAACACACCATTATGGTATATGATTGTAAGCCAAAAGCACATTTCATCAGCAAACTAGAAGATAAGAAAGTTGGAGCACTTTCTAAAGTTCTTTTTTTAAATAAAAAAAAAAAAATCTACCTGAATCTACTGCAAGTACTTCTCGCTCCATTGCCTCCATCTTTACAAGAGGTGAAATAAAGAACTGAGAAAATCTGATGATGAAAGAAACCAATAAAAAGGCTCAAATATAGCACAATAATGAAATATAGCCAACAACAAACTCTGATAATTAAAATATTACCAACAGATAATTTATGATACGTGATTCCCCAACGGATACTGAGATTATTAAATAATTAATAGTTACATCAAATACACTGAATTAATGATCTATTGGTCTTGTATTTCAACAAACACTAAGATAACTAAAATAACAAAGACATAGGATGGAACTAATTTTGCTGGATTAACGATCTAGAACTCCTGATTTTAAGTGTTGTATGCTGTACAACATATAGTAATTATGTTTTACGTTTTACAATACAACACATGGCTACTGACCAGTAATCTGATGAACAGCCAAATATTTAAAAGGAAAAAATTACTTCTACTCAACTGCAGAAGCTAAAATGCTCCAACATATGCATGATCATCACACACTATACAGATTGATATTGGTAACCAGTGAAAAAAGACAAGTCTGAAGTTAAATGCAATGTAGATGCAAAAGTAGAAAGCAGAACCTATCTGTAATAAGTAATGTGTAAAACCACCTAACAGAAGAGTTTACCTTTTCAAGGCACCCTTCAGAAACTCTCGCTTCACTTCAAAATGGTAGCAGGTGTATTCCGTTTCTGTGTATGCATTTGATGAGCCACCATGCTTGGACAAATAGCTATCATACTAACAATAAAAAGAGTGTCAAACCCTATGCCAATTAACTTATGTTACGCTTCTAGTAGGAGTACAATCAACCTCAGAAAAGTGAGAATTCATACCATGGATACAAAGAAATTAATCTAATCCATCTTAATTAATTTGAAGTTTCATCAGAGAATAGGATGGGGAATCAGTTGGGTTTAATCCTTAGCTAAACTGCGAATAAAGCCACAATGTGGAATCCGACAGAAGAAATGAAGAGCCACTTAGATTACAACTATGATAGTTAATAATAGTAAAAGGATACAGAAATTTATCATTTAACCTATCAGTGGCTATACCAAAAGTTGAAAATTTAAGAAAGACATTCCGGTGGCAATGTGGCATTCAATGAAAGAATGCTTACATAACTACAAAATCCAAGATAACATGAAGTTGGGAAACATGTAATACATTTCCATCAAAGGCTTCACATAGCGAAAATTTTCTTTACTCAAGACAGGTAATATTCCTGAAGTTGAATTCAGGCACACATGACAGGAAAAAGCAATAAGAGGCATGCTAACTACTATCATGTCATAACAGCACATCTTCAGGTTCAGGTTTTCACTTGTTTACACCATGCTTCTAAACCAAAACAAACATGTTATAGATAAATTGTTTTCTCAATAATACATAAGAATTCAATCATTTTCAAACAGACGTGAATAATATGGACATCACATAGCCAAACAGACCTCATTTTCATCTGGAAATTCTTCACTCCCCATGAAGAGCATGTGTTCTGCAAATCAAATACATCAAATTCTCAATTTTAATCCAGGATATCTAAAAAGGGCCACACAAGTATAAATCAAGATAGGAAAACAAATTAAGGTCCTATTGAATAAACTTCCCAATAAACACTTACAAAAGAAGACAAGTAAGTAAAATGAATTAAACTTAAGTAAAAGCCAACTTATACACTTTAGCTTGCATAGCTGATGGATGAGAGAGTTTTTATAAAAAGCCTCGATACATTAGTTGTTTCTAACTTATGAGAACATTTTAATTCATTGTACCTTCCCAGTTCCTTCTCATATAAGCACTTAGGAACAAGTTTATCCAAACAGTACCTAAATGAGGAAAATATCCAAACCTAAAAAGTGTGCCAGTCCCTGAGCTTCATTCGGGTCGGAGAAGCTCCCCATTCCTACACACATAGCTGCTGCAGCCTGCAAAAACCAAAAATACATCAATTCATTCATTCATTCATTCACATTCAAAAACACCAAAGCAGCAAACCAAATCACATACAGCACAACCGTTCCCCAATCCCCGCTCACATCCTCACATTTCCACAGAGAACCCAGATCCCATCTACACCAGAACAACCAACCCACAAAGCCACAATAGCAGCACACTGTAAACCGAAGCTAAAATCGAAATGGGCATTCCCAAAATAAGCAGAACACAAAAGAAAACAAATAAAAAACCAACCCTTTTGCTCTGGGCAGCAGCCCCACCACCACCCTTGACCCCATCCGTTTCCCCATCACCCTCATCATCATCATCATCATCATCTTCCTCCTCCTCTTCATCATCATCATATTCTTCTTCTTCATCATCCTCATCTTCCTCTTCTTCCTCAACCTCATCCTCCTCTGGAGCATGCTTGGGAGGCCCCTCTGGGTAAATCTCGGGATCATGAACGAGCAGAGCGCGGAGGCCATTGGGGAGATGGAGGAGGCGGTACAAACGACGGTCATTTGGAGACTTGAGAACGACGTTGTCGTCGTGGTCCGAAGCACCCTTCATTCCCATTATCAAAGGTTGCTTCTTCCTCTTCTGATTGTAGAGAAAGTGGGAATGAAGTGTGAGTGAGCGTGGTGTGGCAGCAAAGAATGTAGTGTGAGCGTGATTTGTAAGTGTGAGATGCGAGAGGGAAAGCGTAGTCTTGATTGGAGGTGGAAGGAAGAAGGGGTGTGGAGGTAGTAAGCCCAGTGTTGTTGTAGGTTGGTGAAGATAAAGGAGCAACCTTGAGTCTTTGCTCATCTCATCTTCACACCCCCATTCACACAAACTGCTTCTAAATCAATTGGGCCACCTCTTCACGGAAAACAAAAATATCCACTTGATTTCATGAACATTTGTTTGAACATACAAAAATCACCTTAGACTATGTTTGGATTTTCATTTACGAACCTTGAAAAAACCTATTTTGTGTTATTGTGTGTCAAGTCTCATGTTATCAATCTTCCAAACTGAAAAAAAAAAAAGTTCAATGGAAATTTTTAATATTTCATTTAAGTATCTTAAAATCAACTATTTTTTTAAAATATGTTATTATTTATATGTATACAAAGGATTCCTCTACATCCACATTTATTTTTTATTTTATCTTTTAAATATTTTTTTAAAATAAAATAATTATTTTATTAATTTTATTTTTTAAGTTATTATTTTTTAATTTAACAAAGTTTTTTATTTAGCTATTTTTTAAAATTTTCTACAAAATAAATAAAAATTATTTGTAATAAAATTATAAAAAATATTTGTATTTCCAATAAAATTATAAAAATCATTTTTTATTATTATAATTTATACTTGTGTATTAATACTTATATATAGTTCCTCTTTTTTCATCTTTCCAAATTTATTATTTAAATAAATAAATTAAACTAAAATAATTATTTTATTAATTTTATTTTTTAAGTAACTGTTTCATTTTTTTAAGTTTAATATTTTTTTATTTGACTTTTTTTAAACTTAATAATTTTTAATTATAAAATTACCTAAAAAATAAATAAAAGATATTTACAGTAAAACTATAAAATTATTTGTTATTATATAAAAAAAATTAACACACATACATACATGTATTTTTGTTAGTTATTTAGTGGATGGTGTTAAAAAAGATTGACTATATCTTTTTATAGTTTTTTAATGTAAATCATTTATAAACCTGTAAGTTATAAGATAACAAACCAACAATCATTGAGTTTACTAAATAACTTTCCTTTGTAAAAAACGAAATTATTAAGAAACTTATCATCTAAAGACTAAAGAATTTGTACCTTAGGAATCTCCATAAAAATTGACACACAAATAAGTAGAAGTAAGAGATCTTGATTACAAGAGAGAAAAATCTTGAAACGTTTATCAAAAGACATCTACCATAAGTGAAGTAACCAAGTAAACCTCCATTAAAACAAAGTCATGCGACACTTAAATTAAAAAATGTCAATTGATACTATCAAAAGTCTTGATTATATCAATCTTGATGATTATATTATTGTCCTTAACCTTTTTAGGTAGAAGAAATTGAGTGTGTTTCATTATATAATATTACATTGGGTGAATCTTGATTTCTTGTTTTTAAAAATGGAATATTATCTAATATTATAAATCTTTATATTTCTATATATAAAAAAATAGTAATGATAGTCATCATAATAAATTTTGATCATTGAGTTAAAATTTCTTTTATAAGTTATTTTTTGTCAAAAGAAAGTGCGAACTAATATTGTATGGTGTATATTGTAATAAGTCCATCGAGAAAAACATTTCTTATATAAGTATCATGGGACTTTACTACAAGAGAAATTGATATTCCAGATGATTAAAAATTTGTCAATAAAATATTTGTCAATAAATTTTAACAATAAATCAGAAAATTTGTCAATAATTACTGATGACCAAAAATTCATCGGTAATTTTATGTCAATAATTACTGACAAAAAAAATAATCCATAAATATCTGTCGATAAATAATCATCGTTTATTACCGATAGATTTTTTTTTTTGGTAAATATCACGATTTGGTTCTTCATCCTCCTCCCTTCTTTTTCTTCCTTTTATTTTTCCTTTTCTTCTTCTTTTTCTTCCTCCTCTTCTACTCTTCTTCCATGACCAAAGTTATTGTCATCGCCATTGGCTCCTCCTATTCCATTGTCGTCATCAACTCCTTCGACTCCATTGTTGTCGTTGACTCCTCCTTCTACTCCTTCTCCCACTCATCCTTTTTCTCCTTCGCTACCACCACCACTTCCACCACTATCGTTGTTCTACTTTCCATCATTGCATTGTTGCACCGCCTCCATCTCCTTTCCTTCTCCTCCTCTCCACTACTAAAAAAATTTATATTTCCTGCTAATTTTGTTTTGAAATTTTTTTGTATGAAATACTTATAAATTTTGTTATGAAAAAAAAAATTGCAGGAAATTGCTGTCAATTTTTTTGCAAAATATTTTGTATAAAACACTTTTCGCAACAAATTTTGTAAGAAATACTTGCGAATTTTATAATTTTGTAGGAAATAATTACCCACGAAGGAATTACCTGCCAATTAAAAT
>Ga0099822_1010765_pt1 | contig 11289 bp, 8 predicted proteins | sample CowpeawhiteBW_FD_76839 | JGI IMG/M metagenome (GOLD analysis project Ga0099822, IMG submission 76839) | Root nodule microbial communities of legume samples collected from California USA - Cow pea white BW | ecosystem: Host-associated > Plants > Roots > Nodule | place: USA: California | collected... | reverse complement strand
CTAATTATTGTTGTTCATCATTGATAATCGATATATATATATATATATATATATAGTAGATAAGTTCATTACCGGATGTTGATAATCATTAAAAAAGCACAGGAGATTCACTTTAATAGTTTATTATAAGAATAATTTTAGAAAAATTTGTAAAAGAAACAATGATTTTCAATACCAAAATTTGGTTCAGAAGTTATTAAGTGTAGAAAAAATATTAACACCTACAATGTTTGTCACGGTTACCTTTAATTGAATGCACAAAGTGAAAATATTTTAATTTTTTTTAACAATTATATTTCTTCTAAAACCAAACAAATATATATATATATATATATATATATATATATATATATTAAGTTATTTATCTTTTATAGTAAGAAAAAACTTATGAAACTATTTACTTAAGTTCTACTAGGATTGATATTACTCTTACTTATTTCAAAACGGAAAAACTAGAAACTAGGGCCATGCAAGTTTTTTTGGTAACCATTTTCTGGTTGATAATTTAAATTTTTTAATAAGTATTTTTGTATTGAAATTTTTAATTATAAAGTAACTATTATTGATTTTTAAAATTTTTATAAAAATTTAATTTATTAAGTAATCCTTGAATTAGTATGACACAATAATTTTCAAAATTTTATGTAAATAATTAAGTATGTAAGATAGACATTCAACATTATATTTAAGAACTTATATTATTTAGACAAAAGTTTAAGTTATCAAAGTCCAAGATTTAAAATTATGCATAGTCTCACATTATTAGGAGTTGACATTTAAAAAAATGGAGTAAAAGATATTTAAACGGTCTTAATTTTTAAAAACAAAAATAATATTGAAATTTCTAAAATTGATGTGAATGGAAAATTAGTTATCAAAAGTATTATATGAATAAAATTATTTTCATAATTCTACATAAATAAATAATTTAAATTATCAAGTAAATATGTAACTCAATACAGCAATAAATCATTTTTAAAATTATAATAAAATGAAAACTTAAATTATATATAAAAATATTTTCTTTTTGTAAGAAAAAATTCAATAAATTATTAAAAACTTATTGTAACAAATTGCCATTTTCAAGACCCACACATACTTTCTGCTATACCACATCAGTCTAAATGCATACTTATTATAATTCAAGTAATGCTGTTCACATTTCTTTTTTCTTATACATTTTTAAGCAATCAACTAAATGAATATGTCAATCATATTTTATGAAAATGAAACATAAAACATTCTGGATCATCAAAGCTTCAACATACTATTATATGATAATATTAAACACTAACTCATATCACAACCACAAAAACCTAAAAAATATCATGCAAAGTTTTACTTTTGGTTTTCACATATATCTTTCATAGTTAAATGATTTCCCTTCAATGGTGGTCAACATGCTAAATGCAAAATAGAAATACCAAAATGATAGTTAAAAAAAAAGAAGTGCAAAAGAAAATGATTGTAAACATCTTTTTTCCATTATTGTTTTCAGCTTTATGTTATTATGTCTTCTTCATCTTCAACTAAGTTTCCCTACAACATTCCCTCAATGGTGGAATTTGGACAAAAAATTTAGGGGTGTCAAATTATATTTTTTATATATAATTTTTTTTTAGTTAAAAAAAAGCTCTTCATTTTCTCTCTTCATTTCTTTTGCTTAAAACAAACACACATAATTAGTAGAATTAAAAAAAAATGACTATCATTCGCTATTATATCATGATACCAAACAATGAATACCATTTTAGATAAACCCTTCGTATCTCATCAATTTGATTTGATGAGTATTGAGAAATTTGAGGATGTTTTTCTCGGATCGCATTCTAATGAATTTTTAAATTCATTATATGTAAATTTATGGTTCTCATGAAAATTTTCAAGTTTAGTTCTTTTTTTTTTCATCTTTATCAAAAACCTTCCTCCTTCAAAAAAGAATCAATTATTTTACTCTTTATCATAATCTTTCTAATATAAATTTATCACCTCTAACCTATTTAAAAAAGTGATAAAATTTATATTCACAACTCATAATTATCACATTGCAAAACATAACAAAACTCATACCACTTTAATTAAATAAGCAACACTGTATAAATTCAAAACTTTAAAAAATATACCATAGGCAGGAAAACACAAAATCCCTAAATTTCATAATTAATAGTTATACTAATTTGGGAAAAATTATAATTAGGGTTCATACCAATTTCATAAAAGAATTCCTGAAATCATAATTAAGGTTTATACTAATTTGGGATAAACATACTAAGAAGAATCATAAATCTAACATACATAAATCATTATAAGATACTAACCTTGATATGTGACAGATTAGGCAAAAATGTATATTTCAATCTTAATCTATGTATTCTTCAACATCTGTTTCCCAATTTATCAATGTTTCCATTAAATTTTTATTTTCTTTTTTATTATTATTTTCCATAAAATAAATTTGATATAAATAATATATAACTATAATTTAAAAAATATGTAAAAAAAAAAGAATTTCAAAAATTTTGGGGAGTCGTGGCTCCCCTATGTCAATATGATGTTTCGCCATTAGTTTCCCTCCTCTTTCCTGTTTTTTTTTTATCTCCCTCTTTCACTTTTTTTGTCGCTATCTGGTTTTCCTATCTTTCATTTTATCCACCCCTCATTTTCCTTTCCTATTATATTTTTCGGAGTCCTTCTATCATTTTTTTTATCTTTTCTCCCTCTATCACTTCTCTATCTTTTGTTGTTTAATGTAATGAAGGGAATACCGTTACAGGGGCAGACAGAAAATGGGCAGGATATCGTTAGTGACAAATCAATGAGAGGGAAACACGTGGTTGTTAGCAAGGGCAATAATAGAAGCACACGATCCAAGAGGGAAAGCGTGTGGTTGAAGGACTACGTGACCTAGCAGCGCAACAAGGGTTTAAGAGAGTAAACCGTTAGAAGAGAGAGGGGAGGAAAAGATTGGTTGAATTCATCTCTCTCTTATGATTCCTTAATCTTGGATGTTTTATGTTCTGCAGATAGGAACCTTTGAATGAAATAATTCCATTGCCTCTCTTATGTTGCTTTGTTGTTTCAAATTTTTTGGTGTCTATGTTATTGTTCCATTGATTGCAGAGTGGAGGTGCTTACATTGGTGCTTTCATTGTAATTCATGGCGGAGAATACTAGATTGAAGGAACTTCAAGGGGAGCTGACTCACATGAAGGAATCGATGGTGGACGTGCAACGCTTGGCTTCTATAGTGGCTACGACAGATAAGGTTTTGAAAACCTTGATTGTTGCTCTTCTTGAGCGTCAACGTGATGACTCTACTCGTTTCGAGTGATGAGTCATTATTTTCCTCCATTCCACTAGCCTTTGTGTACCCATTTGATAGTTGTTCAATGCTTAATTATTCATCTTTAGTGTGTTTTCATCTGTTGGGCTTTATTGGGCCACTGTTCCGAATTTGGACTAATTTCACATTATTTAGCCTAATTTTCGTTTTTAATTATTTTTAGGTATTTGGGTGAAGCAATTTTGGAGCTTGGACATCAATATTCAGTTAAAGAGAGCTGCCACATCATTTCCACATCATTTCCACGTCATCTGAGCGAATGAGCCAACATTTGAGGCCCAGTAGTAGTGTTTTTGTAATTCTGCAACTCATAATGGTAATTTTGTAAATAATGTTGGCAAATTTGAGGTGACCACGAAAATTAGGTCTTCTTGCATGGAGGCAGCCACATTCTTCCTCTTCCACATTCTCTTCAACCTCCATTTTTGATGTTTTAAGCTTTGGAAGGTGACCCATGGAGGCACAAGTTAATTTTTCACGTTTTCCATTCGTTTTCCATGTTTTATGAGTCTTGAACAGCACATTGAACTTGTATTCACGTTTTCTACACCTTGGGTAACATTTATATTGAAGTATTCTCATTTTTTGTTGTTGTTTTCGTTGTTGCCCCTTTCTTTCCTTGCACATTTTCGATTCCTACACCAATTTAGGTTTTCTGCATCAATTTGCACTCATTTGGATGGTTGAATCAAAATTTATGTTGAACCCTAATTCAGATTCCATGAGGAACTAATTTTAGGTGTTGATTTTTTGCAGATAATGAATTGAAACATTGAGATTAGTGTTTTGTTCGGTGGAGTTATGTTAATCTCTCTATTCTAAATTTGCATTTGGGTTTAATTGAAGAAACCATTTTGTTTTTGGTTAAATTGCAGAGTGGAATCATTGTGTATTCATGCTTAGTGAACTGTAGCAGATTCATGAATGTGTGCATTGCTTAATCGCACTTGAGTTCGAGTTAATTTTCACTTAGTAATTAATTCGGGTCTCATGAGATTTAATATAACCATTTTGAGTTGTAATCCGTGATTGGTGGATGTTCATTTGAAGCAAGGAATCAACGCTATTTTTACATCGATTTTACACCGATTTACACATCTGCATTTAAGTTTTCCATTGTGTGTTGCATTCATAAATCTGCCAAACCCCCCCTGTGTTGTATTGGTGTGTTGATCTGGAAATTGAAGCTTTGAACAAGAACATTGGTCGTTGGGGGACGACTTGGTTCAACTTTCATATACTGCATTTAATCTGTTTTTAAATTTGGTGGGGGTACGACCTCTATCATCGAGACACTTGAAACTTCTATGGATTCCATTTTGAAAGCAATACAAAATATTGATACAAGCTACCGTGTTTCCTCTTCTTCTCCATCATTCCAAGTTCGCAACGTTAAACTGGATTTCCCTAATTTTGATGGGTCCGGCGTGCTACAATTGATCTTCAAGGCAGAGCAATTTTTTTATTACTACAATACCCCCGATGATCAACGTTTAATTATTGCTTCAGTTCACTTGGAAAAGGAGGTTGTCCACTAGTTTCAAATGCAAGCTCAAAATCATACGTTCCCAACCTGGGTGACATTCACGAGAGCGTTGGAAATGCATTTGGGCCTTCACCTTATGAATGCCCTCGTTTAGATTTATTCAAACTCACATAATCAGGATTAGTGCACGAGTATTACGTTAAATTCATAGCCCTAGCAAATCGTGTTCAAGGGATTACATTAGAGGCTCTCTTGGACTATTTTGTAGGCGGGTTATGTCAAGGCATCTGTCGTGACGTACTGGTCCAAGACCCTAAAACCCTAATGAGGTGTGTGCCCTTGGTGAAATTATTCGAAGAAAAGTATGCTGCTCAACACAAATTTTATGGTTCCAAGAGTTCTCTGCCGAATCAATTACTCCTTACTGCAACACACTCACTGAAAACCACAATGTTACCGCCTCTGTTAAACAAGAGCGCTCCATCTCCTCCAGTAACCAAGGCTATGATCAAGAAGTTAGCTCCAGCCGAGGTTCAATTACGACGTGAAAAAGGCCTTTGTTTCACTTGTGACAAAAAGTATCGCCTTCTCATAGATGTCCCAACAAATAGTACTTATGATGAAGAAGATTTTGCGGCTAATTCCAAACTTTCAGACAGTGTTTTAGAAGACAATATTGAGCCTCAACCGCCACCTGAATCACACTTGTCGGTTAATGCCCTTAAGGGCTCTCACGGTATTGCCACTATGCGATTTAAGGGGGCTATTAATGGATTACCAATTCAGGTTCTCTTGGATAGTCGGAGTTCAAATAATTTTTTACAACCTAGAACTGTGGCTTGTCTTAAGCTCCCAGTGGAACCAATTGCCAATTTTAAGGTTATGGTGGGTAATGGAAGTGCCTTGGTGGTGGAGGGTCTCATTAATAACCTATAGGTTAACATCCAAAACCACACAATTCAGCTGCCAACATACTTAGTCCCTATCTCCGGTGTAGATTTGGTTTTGGGAGCTTCCTGGTTAGCCAAGTTAGGAGCTCATATTTCTGACTATAGCAATTTATCATTGAAATTCATGCTAAATGATAAATTTGTAAACTTACAGGGAGAACAACCAAAGCTACCAGCTCTAACTCAGTTTAATCACTTCAGGCGCATGTTTCACACAAATGCTATTGAGGAAATGTATTGTCTTCAATCTCACAAATCCAGCACTGCACATGATTAGTTTCTCGAACTTCCAGTTGATATGGAGCCTGAGTTAGCTCTATTGCTGCATACCTATAAAGACGTCTTTGTAGAGCTCAAGGATCTTCCTCCCAACAGATCTCATACACATATCATTCCTTTATTATAGGGGCAGACAAAAAATGGGTGGGATACTGTTAGTGACAATTCAATGAGAGGGAAACATGTGGTTGTTAGCAAGGACAATAATAGAAGCACACGATCCAAGAGGGAAAGCGTGTGATTGAAGGACTACGTGACCTAGCAGCGCAGCAGAGGTTTAAGAGAGTAAACCGTTAGAGGAGAGAAGGGCAAAAAAGATTGGCTGAATTCATCTCTCTCTTATGATTCTCTTTTTTTCCTTAATCTTGGACGTTTTGTGTTCTGCAGATAGGAACCTTTGAATGAAATAATTCCATTGCCTCTCTTGTGTTGGTTTATTGTTTCAAATTTTCTAGTGTTTGTGTTACTCACCAGTGCAATAAGGGCTTTTGGCCCCGGTTATTTTCATCATTTTGCCTCGGTTTCCGAGGCATATTGGAACGAGACTAAAAGGAAGAACCTTTGGTCTCAGTTGCAAAGGAACTAGAGCCATAGAGGGACTTTTTTGCTTCGGGTATATTATAACCGAAGCCATCTTCATGCACAAGCTGCAGTGCTGCTTTCAGCCACTGCGCAACCCACCTGCAGCAACGCACAGAACAGCAGCGTTGCTGGCGTGCAGTCCACCATGGAATCACTGTTCACGTACCTAAAAATGCAGCAACAACACCTTCATCACGACGCACCTGCGTCAGCACACCACCACGCCGCTCGTCACCGCGCCACCATGCTTCACTGCACCTGTCACGGTGCACCTCACCATGACAGCCACAGCATCAGAACCAGCAACCACCACTACCTTCACCATGCGCGAAACAGTAGGCCGATCTCCTTGGAGTAGAGATGGAGGGTCTCAATGCCATCGATAGAGGTCGCGGCAGAGGCATCTGCTACTGAGAAGGCTTCACCCTCGATCTGGTGAGCGGCGGTGAAGGCTTCGTCGGATGACAAAGTGTCATAGCGTTTGGGGAGTACGGAGGGGTCTGGCTGCGACAGAGCCTCCGTTTGCGGTGGAGCGAAGGGTTAGTCCGGTGTGGTTTCGGTGTTTGACATAGTAACGACGAAATAGGGAATATGGGATTTGGGTCTGTGGAAAAATAGTGTTTTTAAAGGGTTTGAAAATTAAAGGGATGAAGAGAAAGAGCACCTGCACACGTGAACCAGAGGAGAAAAATTTGGGTTGGCAACAGCGGAGAGAGAGAGAGAGGAAAGAGTTGCAGAGGCGCAGAGAAGAAGAAGGGGGTTCGCGAAATTGAAACCCTAACTAAACCCTATGGCTTCTGTTCCTTTAACAACCAAAGCCATATACCCCTTTTTGGCACCGAGTTTTGTTGGACCGAGGCCAAACACCTAACGGCTAGTTCACTTTTTCAAAAATGCAGTCCCTTTTTGGCTTCGAGTCTTGTTGGACCGAGACATATAATTCTCTTTGGCACCAGTTTTGGGCGAATTGAGGCCTATAGCTCTCTTTGGCTTTGGGTGTTAGCTGAACCAAGGCATAAAACTTGGCTGGAATTGCAAAAATGCCATCTGTAAGACCCGAGAAAAATTAAATAGTTATTTAAATAATTATTTAATTATGGCGGGTACTGGAAATGTTTAAAGCAATTAATGTGTGGAGCTATGACATGATGATAAAATTTTAAAGATGTAAGAGTTATCACAAAAGATGATTTGGTTGAATTGGTTGTACTCTTATCTTGGTAATTGATTGGTGGTGGGTTCGAGTCTCGCTAAGAACCACAATAAATGTTTTTTTTATTACTTTTATTTTTGCATGGCATTGGAGAGGCGTAGGAACCCTAACTGCAGAAGGAGGCAGTCTAAGGGTTGAAAGCTTTATGCTAATGGGTAGTTGTCTAGTCATTAGGCACATGAAACCTAATTTTTGATTTATGGTGTGAAGGGGGCACTTAAAAGTTATAATTGTGTGTGTGAAAGAGAGAGAGATCATCTAGAGAGAGAGGGCTGGAAACTGAGAGTGAACTAGACAGCAGCATTTTAGTGTGTTAGCACGTACAGTTGAGAGAATTGAGGGTGGAAGATAGTGTGGGAGTGCAAGAGAAGACTAAAGGAGTTTTCAGGTTAGTGAAATCATCAAGGATTCGAGTGAAGAACGGGAAATCCAGGTAAGGGGAGTTATTTACTTCGAGTTTAATTGAATATAATATACTATGTTGTTGTATGATTGAAACTGTATGAAATATCACCCTTGATGAAATATCAACCCGATTCTGTCTTTCGGGTAAAGCTAATGAACGAAAAAGAGTCCCTTGAGCTTCTTAGTTGGCACGCATTTAGAGAACCAAAACCAAAAGAAGAATACAATGAACTGGCAAAAAGAGTAGTTCATTATTGTGGAGGACTACCTCTAGCTCTTGAAGTCATCGGAAGCTGTTTATTTGAAAGGACCAAAGAAGAATGGCATAGTGTATTATTTAAATTAGAGAAAATTCCCTCGCACAATGCTGAACAGAAATTGAAAATAGGCTTCGACGGTTTACGCAATCAAATAGAAAAGGATTTATTCCTTCATGTATGTTGTTTCTTTGTTGGTAAGGGCAGAACCTATGCTACGAAGATCCTAAATGGTTGTGGGGTAGACGCTGATAGTGGAATAAGAGTTCTCATAGAACGTAGCCTCATAAAAGTTAAAAAGTGATGGGGAAAACAATAACAAACAATATATCAGAGGATGCAGCGAATATAATTTCCCCTAACTTGCAAGAATCTATGAGGAGCAATAATCAAAGAGCAGCAATAATAAATCACCAAAAGCACAAATAAAGGCACCAAGACTTTTAAAGTGGAAAACCCCTCAAATCAAGGGTAAAAACCACGAGTCGTCCAGACCAAAGAAATAGCTTCATTATGATCAACAAGAGTACAAAAAGAGTCTTAATCAATAGCACAAATAAGTGCCAACACCCAACCAAATAACAAAGCAATAAAGCTTTCAAAATAGAGAAGAACAAGAGAGGAAAACCTCTACAAATCACTGCTGCAGTGCGAAATTAAGATCTCCCAACTCAGACCTTGTATCATAGATCCGACCGGTCAGAATGAAGAGCAATGAGTTCCGATCCGCAGCGCCGATTCTACTATGACAGCTATGTGAAAAATGTGAACAGAATTTTCCCTCTACTCCCTCTATGTGTTAGGGCTTTCAGTGTGTTCTGACTCTATTGTTCTGCCTCTCTCTTTATTTTATAGCCCTCTCTCCACTAGGTTAAATGAGACATGGGCTTCTCAAATTTTGGGTCTTTTCTCCACATAGGAAGGGAGCTCAATACCCAACAAAAAGAACAGAAAATTTGGAATGCATCCTTTGGTACAAGAAATGGGAAGAGCAATTATTCATGAAATTTCAAGAAATGAGTCTTTGATGGACAACCAACTGTGTGTTGACGATGCAGAATATGTGTTGATAGATAATACAGTAAGAACAATCTTTATATATGGTTTTGCAACTTCATTTCGAAGGGTTTGGTTTCTCATGTCTAATACATTTGTTATTCTTTGCTTTTCATCACAGGAAACAAAAGTCTCTCAGGCACTGCTTATGAAACTACGTTCAGCCAGAATAGAACCATCAAGACTGCTGAAACTCGATGGAAATTCAGAGAACACCTCTAAGAAACTGAGAGGGATAAGTTTGCATGGGGTTTCTTCACAATACATTCCTGACGACTTTTGTCTGCATGATGTAATAGCAATTTATTACTTCTCATTTTCTATTAAAACGCAAACCTTAACTAAAATAAAAATAGTAACCTACTATTGTTTCTTCTCTAATGTTTTTCAAGTAACTTTCTTTGTGTAGGTTTTGAGGTGGCTAAAAGTCCTCAATCTTAGTCACTCCAAGTATTTAAGAGAAACTCCTGACTTTTCCGGACTACCAAGTCTTGAACAACTCATTCTTAAAGATTGTCCAAGATTGCGCCAAGTACACAAATCTATCGGATGTCTCTGCTACCTTTTACTGCTAAATTTGAAGGACTGTACGAGTATAAGCAATCTGCCCAAAGGAATATATAAGTTGAAATCTTTAAGAACTCTCATTCTCTCTGGGTGTTCGAAGATTGACCTCATGGAAAAAGATATAGTGCAAATGAAATCCTTGATAACTCTAATTGTTGAAAATGCAGCTGTGAGACAAGTGCCTTTTTCAATTGTAAGCTCAAAAAGCATTGGATATATATCCCTTCTTGGATTTGAGAGATTGCCACATAATCTTTTTTCTTCCATAATTCGGTCTTGGATATCGCCAACAATGAATCCAATATCTAATATTCATTCGTTGTGGATGGATACGGATAATAGTTGGGATGATATTGCGCCATTGCTTAGCTCCCTCGCAAATCTTCGAAGTGTTTTGGTACAATGTGACACCGAGTTTCAACTATCTAAGCAAATAAAAAATGATTTGGTCGAATATTTTTCAAATATTACACATTCAGGAATTTCAAAGCAGCACTTCAGGTGTTCTTTGATTGGTGTTGGAAGATACCATGAATTCTTCAATGTTGTCGGCGATAACATATACGAGGTTCTTCTCTAGCTTTTCCCTTCGTTTATCACCTTCACCCTAATTTTAGCTATTTATTAAGAGAACAAAAAATAATCTGTATAGGAAGTCTGGGTACATCCCATTAGTTAGGTACAATAGGGAAGCTTGGGAGGGATGTACTCGGCCACGGACACGACAAGAAAGGGTGTTACGCAAGATAAGGCACAGTCGGTAAAAGAAGGTTAGAGTGGTGTGGTCAGAGGCATGTATCTCGGCCCAGGTGCCGTAAACACCACGACCCAATGGCTTGACACATTTCAGGAACTGGAGTCAGGGAGTGGCTTGGTAGGGTGGCAGGCACGTGTAGGGTGGAGGCCGAGTAGATGTCGGCCCTTGGTGCCTGGTACATCTCGGCCCAAGGGTCTTGATGTGTAATGGGCCAGCAGTGCAGAGGGGTAGACCCATCCCAGTCATGACAAAGATAGCACACAGGTCCAATAGTTCGGAAGTCCAATGGAATGTAGAAATGTTACCGTTAAGGTCTGGGAGGCAGTTACTGTATTGATTAAGATTCCTTAGTGTTTAATGGGAGAAGGAAACCGCTCTGTAGGCAATAAAAGTG
>Ga0099822_1010764_pt1 | contig 11289 bp, 9 predicted proteins | sample CowpeawhiteBW_FD_76839 | JGI IMG/M metagenome (GOLD analysis project Ga0099822, IMG submission 76839) | Root nodule microbial communities of legume samples collected from California USA - Cow pea white BW | ecosystem: Host-associated > Plants > Roots > Nodule | place: USA: California | collected... | reverse complement strand
AAAAAAAAAAAATAAATATATATATATAAATATATATATATATATATATATATATATATATATATATATATATATATATATATATATATATATATATTCTGATTTTAAATCGTTGAGGTAACATTATTTGAGAGAAACAAAACAAGTTTCATTTGAGGTTTAAAGAAAAAAGAAAAGTTGAAGAAAAAAAAGTATATATATATATATATATACTTTGTTATATTTACTTAGTATATGTAATAATTATGATAAATAAACTTTATTATAATGCTGTTATATAAGTATATATATTGTTATATATAATTGTATTGATTTAGATAATTAATGATACAGTATATGTATTTATAATTATGTATTTAGTATTATACCTTTTAAGAGTGTTATATTTGAAAGAGTAACATATCAATTTATTTTTGTTAAAATGGTATATTTAGTTGTTTAAATTTAAAAACGACATTTCAATCTCTTAAATGTAAAATTAATGTATTTTCCTGAAATTAAAATTGAGTGGAAAGATAAAAGAGGTGAGAAATTGATTAAAAGTGAGGAGGCAGAAAGATAATGGAAGTGAAAGACTACAAAAAGAATTGAAGTTAGTTGGAGAAGTTGGAATGCAATAGTGAGTTGAGACATTGGAAAAGCGCAAAGAGTGGTGAAAAATATCTAGTCATGGTGTAGTTGGATTATGCGGTTCATGAAGAATTGGAATTGGAAGAGTTTTTCGCGGGAGAAAAATCTCCGGATAAATCGGAGAAACGAGATATTATGATAGGAGATTGGGGAAGAATCGGAAGTTGTGCTTGCGGGATTACACAGAGAGAGAAGAGAAGAGAGAGAAATGGAGGAATCGTGCGCTCTGTGCAAGAAGAGGGCGGCGATGGTGTGCGACTCCGACGAGGCAAAGCTGTGCTGGGAGTGCGACGACAAAGTTCACAGCGCGAATTTCTTGGTGGCGAAGCATTCGCGTGTGCTTCTGTGTCGTTCCTGCCATTCCCCCACTCCGTGGAAAGCCTCCGGCACCAAACTCACGCCCACCGTCTCCTTCTGTCAACCTTGTGTCGCCGATCGTCATACCAGGTTGCACCGCTTGGTGAACGATGTTCGGCAACAACAGAAAGAAGAGGAGAATGAAGCGCTTCCACCGTCCTCTGCTTCCGCCACGTCACCACCCCGTGCCGCCGCTTTACCGTTCAAGCTATTAAGAAACAACTCTTTCTCCATCGATTCCATCGATTCCCATGTAAGAGGAACAAAAATAACATTTTATTTTTTCTATTATTATTATTATTATTATTATTGATATTAATATTATTGGTTATAGGACGGGACAGCGTGTTCTTCCTCAGAGATGCTACCCAGGGCAGTAGGGAAGGATGAAAAGATGGTGAAGGGTTGTGTTAGTGAGTATAAGTAGTTTTGTTGTTTCCTCGTTAATTTTGCTCTGAAAATAACTCTGTAACTCACGTTTCATGATACATATATATGAAGGATGTACGTATCTTTAAATCTTTGTTTGTTCCTAAGTTCATTTTCTACACTCGTGGCGTTCAATATATCAATGCGATCACGAGGATCATTCACGCTCTCATCTCATCTCGCAATGCCTCAAGAATTGATTCTCTGCAGATTTTAATTAGAGGTCAACAACACCATGTAAAAGTTACTTTCAATGCTGTTCAATTTTCACCATTGCAGGGGAAGCTTCGATATAGTACCACTAATAAATAATAATAAATAGTGATCCTACGAGTTTAAGGTATCGTTGCATCGGAGACATAAATGTGTGTCAGATGATGCCGGAAGCATAATCCATTGACTTTAGCATCTTATCCTCTTAAGCGAGAAGAGAACGCATCACTAAGGAGCGATTATTACTGGGTAAAAAAAATATAGTTATGATCTAAATTAGAGTCTATTTTAATCGATTATTTTTGTACACTAAGGAACATTTTTATTTTATCCGATATTGAATATTTAATTTATAATATATGGATGGGAAGTAAATCTTATTTTATAAATTGATTTTGTTATTTCAAAATATAAGTAAGTTACGGAATAATTAATGTCATCTCGTAAATATGTTACCTGAGATTAATATTTTATGTAACATGGACTCAACGAGTTTGGTTTCTTCCAGATTACAATGCTTTGACTGCTGAAGCTCCCAACATCACGCAAAAACAAAATATACATTGTTGAAGATCTACGTCATCTTCACATTTAGTATAAAAGTAATAGTAAATTTTACGTTACAAATGGGTTATTTGAATTGAGTTAATATCACTTTTTAACTTATTTTTTCTTTAATCCTGAAAATGCATTCTAAATTATAAAATTTAAAAATTCTGAAGTGTATATTTGTTCCAAAAATATATTATGAATTATATAATATAAGACATGTTTAAGAATTCCGCAATCTAAAAATCTACAATGTAGGAACCTTTCCAACATACCATGGAGGTGCAGTAAGAAATCATGGTAGTTGCGAAAAGTAATTGTCAGAACTTCAATGGGCCTTGTTTGTCTATTTAGCAAAAAGAACGTCAATGAATGGGCCTTTGTATACCTTACATCTAAGCTCCCTTGAATAGTATATCACCACATATCATGTTTTAACTGACTAAATAATTTGAACAAAATGAAGCTTGCAAGCAGGCCTCAGCATCACTAGAAAATTATGAGAAATTTCAAGAACAATCATATGGAAATACTGAATATGAATTCTGGTAATTCAAACGTAAACATCAATGGAAAAGGAGTCGATTTGTGATCAAACACTTAAAAAAAGAAGGAACAAGTAAGAAATTTGGTTGATTTTCACTGAACTGAACCACGAATCAACTTTGATCTGAATGTAAAGTTGAGTGCAGAGTTGATGCACAGTGTTTGAATGTTGAAGAATATAATTTCCATGTACTACTCATTACAGGAATCTGGAAAAGGATACAACATTTGAGAGACAACTTTCATATCATATGCTCAGCTGTCTGTCAGCCCATAATTCCATTCATCAATAGATTCTTTCTTGTCTTCCATAATTGGTAGGGACTACTTATTTCACGTCAGAACAAAACAAAACAAAATAAAACAAAATATTTTGTTCTATTCTATTCACAGGTTCCACCATTTTCAGTTTCAAATCAAAGCATACCACCTTTTAACCCTCCAAGTTCGATAACTGTATTGTTCTTAAAATACCATATCTAAATCATTTAGCAGTTTATCAAATGCTAGACATGCTTCAGTTTCAAACGCTTAAAATACCATATATAAATCATTCAGTGTTCAGAATGCTTTCTAAACCTTTTTGGCTAGAACACTTATAAATTGAGATTCTTGTCCTGAATAATTATTAAAGATGTACCTACCAATCTGGCACTAGCTGGTGCTTGATTACAAGGTGCTTTATGCAGATGGTCCCCTCACCCTTGCTTTATTCTTTTCTGTGTATGATTCTCTAGTAAATAATTTGTTTCAGTTTTCAAACTTCATACATACATGCTATTAATTTCCTTAGAGTGGTGTTACATTATTTCTAACATTCATGCAGATGCTAAAGATATTTTGTAAGTGTATTAAAATAAAACCATTCTGCATTATTATGCAGCATGCACTAGTTTTACTACCATAGGGACGATGACAGATAAAACAACTTGTGCTTTTCCTTCATACATTTATCATATCTTATGAAAAATTGGTCTGTCTTTTTTACAAAGATGTTTGTTTTTTTATTTATGGTGATCTGGGTAAGCTCTTTTTGAATGCTATCAATTTCCAAGCCAGCAACAAATCTTGTGAAGATGCATCTACGTGGAAAGGTTGTGCTTTAACTGTTTGATGGGATAACTTTAGTCCATTTTGTGTGGTTGTCTGGTGAGTGGTTCAAAACCAGAATCCAGAAGCAGGCTTTTTGATACCCAAAAACATTCTGGTGCAATGAAGGTGATGTGGTGCAACTTTCACTGGGTGATGTGTATTCCAGTGAACAAGAGAAATGCTCTAGAAGCAACCAAATTTTCCTTCCCCCTCTAATTCTGACACACCACGAAGGAATCTCTTCAACAGTAACACATTTCTCACTTTTCAGTTAACTTTTTATAATAGATCTTTTCCTTTTTAGTGATGGGAACAATTATGCATTCATAACCAAATAAGGGAAAATATACCCCACTACAACTACTTCAAAAAGAAAGGATGATGAACTCGTAATAAAACTCTGAATGATTTCCAGAAGTATTATGGTTTGAACATGTACAACTTCAACATTAAGATGGTAGGGACTAGGTTTCAACAAATAATTACACACTTTTTAACATTCTTTTGCCATTAATTTCCTTACCAGCCATCAGTGGTTCCAATTATGCAGATGCTGTTCTTGTTCTGACAGTAACTAAAACACGCTAGATAAGTTCAAACTACACATTGATTAGTTAAGACAAATGATGCTTCATTTAGAAAAAAAATGTAATTAAAAGAGAAGTGGTTCAAACCATTATTATTTGAGTGTATAATTTTACTGATGCTACACCTTTTTAGTTTATCAGTTATGTATTACTAACACACACATCACTATGTTGTAGCTGCTACCACATACACTAACTGGAATGGACTGTCAAAGATTGAATGTTCATCATCTTGCATGTTAGCCATATTCATTTTGACACCATTTTTCAGCAATTTGTAATGCATAATGTTCACTCAACATTATGTATCATCTTATCTGTACTTTTTGCTTACATTAGTATCTTTTTGTGGTGGATATATTAAATATCTGCAATAATATTCTTAATGAACTTAGCTTGGCGGCATGAGAGAGAAAGAGAATAGATAAGGGAGTGTTTAATGTCTCAAATATTTATAAGTTCTTCTGGAAACCCTACAATAATTAATGTCTCAAATATTTGATCCCTTTTGTTGACCTAATTAATCTGAGGTGGACCCTGCTGCCTTGGTGCTACATGAGCATGTAATGCAATTTTTTCCATCAGTAATGATACATACACACACACTGACAATTTTTCTTATTACCCTGCCACCATACAAATCTCAGCATTCATCATTCTGTTATCTCTTTTTCTCTGCTATCAGTCAATAACCCCTCCTCTGCATTAATTCTGTGTGGTATCTGTGTCCAAACCTGTCTATAACATTTTAATTTTGGCACTTCCATGAAGGACTATTTTTTTCTTCTTTTTTTTTCACAGATTATTAACAATGAAATAAAATGTGGAGAGTGTGGTCATGAGAAGGTTATTGCTTTTTGAAATATGCGCTGGCCAGGAGCTAGTATTGCCAATGGATCATAAACAGATTTTCTCTGCAGAAAAGTCTCCCATTGAGGACCAAAATGGGCCCTCCATTCTTGCTGAGTGTTGTAGTGGGGCAAATACTGCTTCACTCCAAGTTGTGCTCTTTGGCAGAATTCTAAAATTCTTTTGTTCTGACTTAGAATGTATTCTAAGCCATCAGTTCCATTGGAAGAGGGAACTGCAGAAGTTAGAAATGCCACTAAGTAGAAAATATCTTCCTCTGGAATCACAACAGAAGTTCTGTTGTCCCACCTGCAAACGACATAAATGCATTACATCCAAATTCATTTTTGACGGCTAAAATATTTTCTCCAGTTTATATTTTTCTCAACCATTCATTACTTTGATTTGTTCACTGGGTAGATAAGGACGGGGCCGTTGCTAGTTTCTGTTAGGATATTCCCGAACACGACTTCTGCGAAGTTCTGTATCTGGCTTTTCGGTATCAGAAGATTTAGCCACGGATGTGGAACATCCCACAACCCTTTTGAACGCAATTTCACCTCTGATACATGCACCCTGTCTAAGAAATCCACAAATGTAACTTCCGTTGAAAAAAGGGTTGATGAGATGTAGCTTAAACGGGACAAATATTCCTCAACTTCCTGCACAGAGAAAAATTATGGCGAATGAATTCATTCTATACTCTTTCTTCAATCATGAGAATCATCTAGATTCAGTGTTTGTTACTAGCCTAACCTGGTTTGCTGCATCAATTTCTTCCACGTTAAAGTATTTAGCCAATTCAAGGCAGAAGAGGGTTCTTCCATCAGACTTGAAATGATTAGCTTGAACCGGGTCTTGTGGGTTGAACGATGATCTCCAGTTATTTAGCAGACCAGTTCTGTTGATTATCACAAATCCTTCAATGTAGTCAAACGTGTTTTCTGAGGATATTAACCGCTCTTGGTCTCTCGTGAATGCCGTGAAATCTGAGTACAACACTCTAATCCATTTCACCTGTTCCAAAAACCAGAAAACAAAAATTCAGTTATGACAATTTGTGCTCCCAAGAAGACACAAACTAAAACCAAAGACCTTGTTTCTGGTGTAGTGGTATAGTCAGTCACTGATGCATTACCATGGCAGGTGCTGGTTCAAGAACAATTCTTGCCCTTGTTATAATGCCAAACTGGCCAAGCCCCCCAAGAACGCTGTGAAAAAGTTCCCCATTATGCTCCGCGGAACAGTTCACCACCTCCCCTGTTCCTGCAGCCATTGATGAACCATATTTTACTTATCAAAGGTGAAATCTTTTTCTATATTAGTTCAGAAAAGACAAAATAGTAGTTACACAGTTCATCTTCTTTTCACTAACCTGTAACAATCTCCAGCTGCAGAACATTACTTATCTGGGGACCATACTTAAATGCTTGGCCACTGACACCAGCGTTGGAGAGAGTGCCACCAACCGTCAGATGAAGATAATCTGTCCAAGATCTTGGCGCCAACCCGTATCTCAGAGTCTCATGCAAGATGTTTATCCACAACTCGCCACCTGAGACATCCACGTATGGAGCAAAGTTTCCTACATGTACCTGCATTTCTGGGACCTTGAGTGATTCCATGTTGATCACAACCCCTCCATGAGCTTGAGCCTGGCCCTGGAGGGAGTGCCCGTGGCCCCTCGCTGCAACCGTGAGGTGTGAGCTTGGACCCCTCAGCCACACATGCTTTATGGTGGCTGCAATATCAGAAACTGATTCTGGATGCAGTACTGCCATTGGATGATACTGATACCTGTTTCCAAAGTCTCTCGCTGCATTCCTAAGGCTAAGTTCATCGAAATTTAAATGCCCTCCAAGAGGAAGTGATTTCAGCGAAGAGGGGATGCTGGAAAGACCCAGACCCAGATCAAGCCGAATAGCTATGCAAGTAAGGAACAATATCGTGAAGCCTCTGAGGAACAGAATGTTGTGTTCTACAGCGAGGCTACGAGGTGATGATGAGTATGAGTAAGAGTATCTCATTTTTTTTTCTTCTTCTTCTGATGATGGTAGTTGAAGGAATAAAAGCGTGATTTTGTAGACGGTGTTGTTTGTGTTGTGTGTGAGTATAGGAGTAAAAGGAGAAAGTGATGGAGAGTGGAGGAACTTGAGGTTTGGGCAAGAATTTAAAGGAGTTTGTGGGTGGCTTGGTCAACCGTTGTTGAGTTATGTCATGACTTGGGAGAAAGCGTATGTGGACTGCTTACTTGGAAGGAAGAGTGTTAAAAGAGACACAACAAGGGCATTACACAGAAGCCAAAGTTGAAGAGGAAAAGTAACATCAAAGAGAGATCACACAAATCTTCTACTTTTCCAAACAGTGGTAACCACAATTACATGTTATTATAACAATAACATGAAGGAAAGACATGTTTCAAATAGTTCTTCATTAATGAATCTAAAGATGGTTTTTCCTGATTTAGAAACAAGTCCTTGGTTTTTTCCACACTGCTGCCTTTGTATAATAGGTACAGTAACCTCTAAGTAACACCTGATAATTTAAGTCTGTAAAGATGAAAAAGTTGAGAACTAACATATAATCTCATTTACTGTCTTAAGTTTTGTCTTAAGTTTTGGGTTGAAAGTGGTGTCAATTTCTTATATTACTGAAAATTCAGGTTTCATTTGTGTTGAATCTTCTCAGTGAACTAAGACGTATGTATCATTAGTGTTGTATCTGTCCGGTGAACCTAGACGTATCAGTTTTACGGTGTTGGTAGGGAGTCCACTATTGTCGGAATGTAAACATCGCGTATCCTGCAATTAGATTGGATGAGAAGGACTTGGGGGACTGGTTTGAATTCATTGGTGGGGTAGGTGTTGGTCCATGAGACACGTGAAGTCTTGATTCATTTGTGATGTAGGGACCTCTTGTAGGGCATGAAAGAAGAAGAAGAGGAAATGGGAGTGGCAGTTTTGGAGAAACAAATGAGACAGTGCTTCTTTCTTACTTCTTACATATCTGCTGAAGCATGCACAACTACCACTGCACTGTTTTTCTGCCATGCTATTGTGTCGAATCTTTAGTACCAAGCTATTGGACAAGTCTCCATTGATTCTCTTGTCTATTCTTTGGGAGAGGGTGATGCCTTGCCATGCCAGTACTGCCATAATAACTTTATCCTTTTCATGCAACTAGTGTCTTGGTCCAATCACAAAAATTTTGCACCTTCATAGAGAGTGCCATGGCCAAATCTCTTTGTCACCTCATTAGATTGCCAAAACTGCTTCCGTGATCTTCTGTTCCAATTGTGGTCCTGCAAAACCTCCATTGTTCCCTCTGGGAAACACATGCAAATGCGCAATAGTCTCTTGTTATTCAGAAACAAATGGTAGTGAAGTTGCACTGAGAATATTCTGTCTCCTTTTTCTGGAATGCTTTTTACCTTTCTCTTTCTGCAGTAAAGAAGTTTTAGCAAGATGATATATGTTTAACAACTGGTTCTTGTAAAAACTTGCATGGAAACTCTGAGAGTTCTAAAACTAAGACATGAATGTTATATAAGATTTGAGAATAGAAAAAACATCTGGCGACATTAGCAGCATGTTTGTAATTTGAGAAGAAAAACGGTTCTTCAACTATTTCATTGTAAGAAATATTAAAATATTTGATTACAAAATCATGGTTAGTACAACAAAATCATATTTTTGTCATGTGTGTAAAAGTATTATTTGTTATGTTTAATAATATTAAATTAAAATCATTAAAATAAGTTGTTTGTAACATTATTGTGAACAATGACTAAGTAGAAAGATCTTATCAAAGTTCCTATATGTTTTCTATAACAATTTTTAAGTTATAGAAAATTAAATAAAAATTATAAAAGTGCTACTCTAGGAAAAAAACTTTAAAAAATACAACATCCTTTCTTTGTTACATATATAAAATAAGATTAAATATGTTTTTATCCTTTAACTTTCGCTTAATTTTGGAATTAGTTCATTTCGAAATTTTGTACCAATTTAGTCCTTCATCTTTGGAAATATGTGGATTTAATCATTTTAATCAAATTTTATTGAGTTTATTTGACATTTTAAGCGCGTTTCATAATAGTATTTGGCTTAACATTAAAACAAAAATGTGTCAAACAGTCTAAACAACTCAAATATAATCCTGAAATGCATACACATAAATCCAACAAAATTTGATTAAAATGACTAAATTCACGTATTTTGAAATATGAAAGATTAAATTGGTCCTAAATTTTGGAATGAACTAATTCCAAAATTCAATGAAAGTTAAGGAAAAAAAAACATATTTCACCCTATAAAATACAATTACCACTCAAATTTAGGGCATGGATCTTGATATCATATAAACTCAATAAGAGTTCTTTCCTACATATGGTTCCAGTGCAGCTTAATTCTTTTAACCTAATAATATACAACTTCACAACACTCAAATAACTCATTCAATCTTGCTATGGTATTTGACGGCTTCCTCATTTAGAAGATTAACTCAAAGTATAAACAGAATCTGTTAAAGGATTTGTCGGTATGAAAGGGACACTAATCATGACACGAAAAGCAACTTGATCAAAAAAACACACTTCAAAGACAACCTCAACTCAATGTTCATGCACATTTATTTTTTTTAAACCATCTTTGTTTGCCATTATTCACCCTGGATTATAACATTATTGTTACAATTTGACTATAGGGTATGTGTGGTGGAAAACCTAATCCATCTTTTTACGAGTTACTTTTTTAGAGAGGAAAAAAAGAAAGAAAGAAGAAAATGTAGAGTAATTATTATGATGTGGGGCTAGTGAAGACACATCATGGGACCTTCATTGCCCATTGATGCTTAGATTTTAGAGAGCAGAATCAGCTTTTTAGGCAGAGTAAAATCTGATGAACAAATTGTCATGTTTCACACATCAATTAAAATGGTTTTATTAACAAAATAAGACAAGAATGAGACATGAGTGACAAATGTTAATATGATATGAGAAGTAGGATATGCCCAACAACGTAAATCAGACAAGTGCCTTTGACGTTTTCACATAATTTTGCATCTCACAATAATAAAAAACCATTACATTATATAATAACGTTCTTATCATATTTCGTACCCCACTTTAACACTTGTCGTATCCCAAACATACACATTAAAATACTATTTCTACATTCTTTTCCACCCACTGTTTTTCTCATTAATCTTCACCATCACCAACTTATAGAAACCGCAAAGTTTCTTTCCAAGTCAAATTGTAATAAAACAAATATTTAACTCACTTTGAAAACGTGTAAGTTAATTGTACCGTATGGTCTATCGTTGGACCATCGGTCAGGCGGATCAAAGACAAGTGGCCACAGGCTACTTGTTACAACCGGACTTTTTCTTAGAACGTTGATGTCACAATCTCTTCTGAGTGATTTAAGGGAGTTCACGACCAAACGACGCCCGCGTTCATTTTCAATTGAACTTTGTCTCCACCTCTGTAGAGACATCCTCATTTATGAAGACATCCGCTAGGACGCACGGCCCGCCGGTCGGGCGGCCACACCAAAAAACTAGATCAGTAAGTTAAAACTGAATTCAAATAATATAAGTCAGTAATCAAGTTTAAAAAGCAATTACCAAAAACTAATAAATAGAGTCTCAAGGTAAGTTGGTGAGGACCTTTAACTCGCATTTATTACAACATTTATTATTATATCTCGATCAGGCTTGAACTAAGTTAAGCATCAAAGCCTTCTAGACAAGTATCCCGATCGTCCGATCAACCGAGCAGGAAAAGAGAAAGATATGGAACATGAAAAGAATTGAACAAAGTAGCTGAGAAAAACGTCAGACAAGAGGACTTAAGAATATTTTGAGTATTGGAATATACCGAAACATTAATTAAATCACGATAGTCTTGAGGAATGTGCATCAGAATGAAAAATATATATATATATATATATATATATATATATATATATATATATATATATATATATATATATATTTTTATTTTTTTTTTTTTTTTTTTTTTTTTTTTTTTTTT
>Ga0099822_1010763_pt1 | contig 11290 bp, 6 predicted proteins | sample CowpeawhiteBW_FD_76839 | JGI IMG/M metagenome (GOLD analysis project Ga0099822, IMG submission 76839) | Root nodule microbial communities of legume samples collected from California USA - Cow pea white BW | ecosystem: Host-associated > Plants > Roots > Nodule | place: USA: California | collected... | reverse complement strand
TATATATATATATATATATATATATATATATATTAATTTGACTATATCATTGATGTGGACCCTTACAAATCAATAGTACATCTTTTTAAGGATGCACTTTCCAACAAAACCCTTGAGACTAAACATAGTCTAGGCTGTAATGGATCAAGATCTCACTTTCTCCAAACTAACAAAATCAAATATGCGTTTCTTATTTTCTTGCTTTGCAGACGTTTTGATTATTATTATTATTATTATTATTATTATTCAAATTTGAAACTATTTCTCATTGGAGATTTGTTATTTGTCAGATGACAACATGTTCTAAAAGCAAGTTTGATGCAGAAAACTTGTTTTCCAACCGATTGAAATGTTTTGTGCTTTCAATTTTGTGGGGTTTCTTTTCACGCATCCATGGTATATCCATGAATGAGGGGAAGGGACTTCACGAGGGCCTTCATAATCGACACATATTTGTTTAAAAGATTTTGAAATCTTTTCACCACATCATATTTGTTTCAAAAGATTTTCACATATTTTATGAAGATTTTAGGACTTCACGAGGGCCTTCATAATCGACACATTTCATTTTTAAATTGGATAGATCTAAATATGACGTGTTGGATTTTCCAATTTTCCAGCTAATTGTTGCTCACAGAGGATAAGTTGTTGTTTTATGAAGTTGTGTTTAATGATCAGAAAAAGAAGAAAAATGGATAGAAAAGATAAATAATACAATTCTATCAACTCAAATTACTGGTGTTTTAACATATAGAAAATAATCCATGTATTCATTCCAAATGGAGTAACATTTATTATGAGATAGAAAGGAGTAACTAAGAGACATGAAACGAGGTTTGATTTGATTTTAGCTAGAATCCATTCAGATCCAGTCATCCCAATGGTGCACCACTGCATACACATTATTAAATATACACTCCCACTACTCATCAATTCCATCACCTACCACTACACTTCAACTAACATCAATTAATCACAAACAACACCCACAAGCCTCCATCCCCATTTCCCTTCGTCTTTTCGAAACCGACACACTCCTAATTTTTTTTTTCTCAAACCCCCAATAATGGAATCCGCACACCAATAAACACTCTTCCATATTCAACCCATTCGGATACTGTCATATAGTAACTATTTTATTTCTGCTTTTCAACCTTCATATTTCCTATCACGTAGGTAGATTTAAGACAAAAAAATATCTAAATTATCATTCTCCTCAACCTGTGAATGATATAGAACTTCTTTCAGACATTACATTTAAAAAATATATATAAGTTTTTATGATTAGAAATTAATTTACACTTAGTTTCTCCCATCCGTTACTGCTTCGTTGCAATGTCGAGGTGAATGTGTTTCAGCAGCACGGGTATAACGATATCGGGAGAACTGAGTTGCGGCAGGTGGCCCTCCGTCGACATGACTTCAACGACGGAGTCGCCGCCGATGTTTTGGTGGAGGTACTCGGCGACCACGATGGGAACCGCTAAGTCCTTCTTGCTTTGGATGATGTGGCATGGGACTGTGACGAGGTTGAGGATTTGACGCATGTCGCTTTGGAAAATGGTCTGCAACACGCTCAGCGCAATGTCTGGGCGCATATTGAACAGGGTTCGGCTGAACTCCTGCACCGCCACGGACTCCATGTCCCCACCAACGGCCATCGGAGCGAACCCTGAGCACCATGCCTTGTAATTCGCAGCCATGGCGTCGAATAGTTCGTCCAGATCTTCCTGCTCAAACCCCCCGAAATACTCCATGTCGTTCAGATACCTTGCATTAATTCCACATTCAACATTATATATTAACCAATTCGATAATGCTAATTAATAATATAGATAATTCTCTTAAATTATGTGTCTCATAATAAGGTAATGAGTATTTCTTAACAAAATTATTGGTTATTCAAACTATATTGAAGAATGCAATTAATTTATGCGAGATGTTAATTAATGAAAATACTGTCAGAAAAGATAATTAGGGTTTTCTTTGTTTTCTCAAATGATGAAATATTTTTTGGACAAATTAAATGCTGAAAGTGAAACACAATACGATAAGGGCATTTTTAACACTTATATTTGTTACTAAAAAAGGAAAACAAACATATTATATATGCTTCTCGACATTAACCTTAACAACAAATAAAGATGGATTATTTATAACAAATATCTCGAGAGTATTAGTTAAAAATGAACAAAACAAGAAAGATGTAATAGTAAATTACAGCGAGGTATATTGGTAGCATTACTTCCCTTCCAGTAAGACCTTTTGGGTGGTAATAATGAATAGCATAAAAGGCTTGAATTGGAATATACCAGTGCAGTTATAGACGAAGTCAAATACACATGATTAGTGATGATTAGTGAATCATGACATGAAAATAACGATTGAGTTACCTGGGCGAAGCGGAGAGCATGATGATTTTGGCGAATAGATCGGGGCGAGAAATGGAAGCGACAGTACCAATCATAGCGGAGACAGAGTGACCAAGAAAGATGCATGAATGAACACGAAGCTCTTCCAAGATAGCAAGCAGGTCGAAGGCATAGCCTTGCAAGGTGGAATAGCGGTCGAAATCGAAGTAATCGGGGTTGGTGGTGCCGGCTCCCATGTTGTCGTAGAGCACCACACGAAAGTCGTCGAGGAGATGAGGTACGAGGTGTTTCCACACGGATTGGTCTGTGCCGAAGCCGTGAGCCAGAACTATGTAGCGCGTGCCGGATCCCAAAACCTTCACGTTGTGAGCTTCTTCCACTATCCCCATTTTTTTTCTGTTTTGCTATTGACGCTTAGGGTCCAAGTTCCAGACCTCTTCCTCCTCCTATTTGTACATAACAAACAAGCCTGTGAAGCCAACGCAGAGAGGGACCAAACCAATATAATAGTATATTACAAAATTATATTCTCCCATTTTTTTTTCCTTACATGATCTTTTTTTTGTTTTTTAAATAACATGTTGCAAACAATTTCTTAATTCAGAAGAATAAATTATGCACATGCCGTAAAATACTTTTACACGTAGTTATATAAGTTTATTAATTGATTTTCATTTTAAAAGTTATATATATATATATATATATATATATATATGGGTATATTTTTTCGTACGTAATAAAAATGATAATTATCATGTATGTGTGTGTAATTATATATAACTGGGTTTAAATATTCTTAAAAGTAGAAGAACCATCCATTTGCAAAGTGAATGTGGTTAACACCGGAGGCATTACATGTGCAGTCCTTCTGTAGTGTTTGTTTATTTATAGTGAAAGGGAAAGGACGCGGAATAATAGCAATAGTAAGAACAAAAAATATTATTTAGGTGGATAGAAGGCATAGTAAGAAAGAGAAGGAACTTTAAAAAAAAAAATCCAATAACGCTAGAAGGAGGACTTAAACCTCCGACCTTGTAGTTAACAGCCACACGCTCTAACCAACTGAGCTATTCCAGCATTTATATTATCATTGCTTTTTATATTTTATCACAGGCACCTATATATAATTTAAGCAACATTAATCATGTATTTCAATAAATGCATAAATAGTTGATAAAGAACAAAACCATGTCTCACAGTCTTACAAGGACGTATAGTTTTAATTCTGATGAACAATGTGAAAATCTTGTTGATGGACAATTTATAAGTAGTTTTGTAAATATCTTAAAACTTCATATTTAAGAATAATAAGTCTCTAGGACTCATGTAAACCTTTTCTGTACCCAAAAAATATTTTTATAAAACTTACTGGTTAATTAAAAATTCAATCAACAACACTACATTTTATTTCTACCACTAGATTCTATTCCATAATTAATTTAAATTCTTGTTTTATTAGTATTAAACAAACAAAACAGATAAATAGTATAATTTTGTTATCTTCTACCATATCAATGTTAACCGTCATTTACACAATATTAAATCCATAAAAATATATTAAGCATAGTTGTAAACTTTTTTTTTACAACAACTTAATTTATAGTTAACACGATAACAAAGTCATCTAAAAATTCAATACGTTAATACTTCTTGTAATTAGCTAGTATTCAGATCATATTCATATTAAGTACTCATTTAATAATTACTTTCTTTGAGAATTTGTTTATTTGGTGTTGTTGCAACCAAGATCGTGACAGAATAATGAAAAATAAAATTGCAAAAAAATAGAGTTTGGAGTCGTTACCTTAGTTTATTTTAGAAAACTAAGAAAAAAATAAAAAGATAAGACAAGGTGTGCAAAAAATCAGATTTCGGGTCTGGGAGTCAGTTATGAGTGAAAAGTGCATTAGCATCACGCAGTGTTCGTCCTAAGACGATACCTTTACTTAGATGTGCAAAAGGATGCGATTCTTTTAAAAGGTATATTTTCCCAAAAATAATAATAAAAGAATGTACAAAAGAAAAAAAAATAATTTTTTGATTTTTTTGTGTTTGACAAGTATTAGATCTCGTTGTTACGTATCTCCATTTACAATGGAGAATCAGGTTACCTAGTTCTTTCTGAAAAAACTATTTAATAAAAGATTTTATTTTTATTTGGAGAATCTTTTAGAAATTGTTGATTTAATTTCTTATTTTTTATAATTTTGAAAACCTTTTTATGTTTTTTAGTATTTTTAATTATTTGAAAATAAGCGTCACGCGATGTGAGCAACAAGAGAGACACTAAAATTTAAAAAATAAAACTAGTTTTTATTTTTAGTTCTTTATATGTTTATTAGAAAAATATAAAATTTTAAAATAGGTGTCACGCGGCCAGACAAACACTAAAGATATGGAGAAAAATATTATTTATGATTAAAACAAAATATAATGAAAATTGAGAAAAAAAAAACTTGCAGTGACGTTCTTCTCTATCAATCTCACTCTCTTTTTCTTTACGTTATAACTACCATTTTTCTATTTTCTTTCTTTTTTCCTACCTCCTTCATTATGTTTTTATTTTTTCAAAAGAGAGATAAAACGGATGTGTGTATGTGTGAGTGGTGATGCGAAAGAATCAGGAAAGTGCAGAGAATATTTTCTTTTTTTTTTCGATTCCCTTTTTCATATGACAAACTTTCGACACATTGCACATTGGAACACCAATCTCTCTCGAGTATGACAAAAGTAAAATTCTAACTATAAGGTCTGATCTCCTTTTCATATCAGACCTCCAAATTGTAGGATCTTCATTTGACTCTCAACTAAATATTTTTTTTGTACTTGAGTCTAATACTAGCAAAGTGAGAATAGCTTCTCCAAATCCCTCTCTATACGCCACATATATCACACTAATGTAGTATTTCCTTCCTAAGAGTCACTACATTCTTCACATCGATACAAAAATTCATACCTTACATTCTCATAAGAATTTAAACCATCACACCATGTCATACATATGTATTTGTTGAGTATGATGGAAATAACATCTTATGAAAGTCCCACATTAAGTTAGGAAGTGGGTGTTAGTGACTATATAATGAACTTTAGGTCCATGATGTATCTTTCCCCAAGTCAAAGACACTTTGAGTTAATGTTTAACTTTTCTTATACTTTTGTAGTAGAGTGTTATGAGATGTAGTTAAATGTTTGCTTTGAAGAGTATGAGTGTACTTCGTGACAAAGGCTAACATTGAAGTCGAAGCCGAAATGTGTCAAACAGTGTAAAAGACTCAAATGTTATTATGAAATACGTTTGAAACGTTAAATAAACGTAATAAAATTTGCTTAATTTTACACCATACTCATACCCGTACCCATTTTCTTACTACTTTTATATTAATTTTAATTGATTTTATAAAATAATAAAAAATTGCGGTAAAAAAAATATAATATTATCAAATATTCAATATTAGGAGAATGATTGTTTTTTCGATATCAAATACTTTGAAATAAATTATAATTGTTTACATTTTAGATTATAATACCAAATAAAATTTCATGAGAACCAAAACATTTATTAAATTTACAACCATTAATGAAACCTATTTGATAACATTTAAAAAAATATAAAAGGAAAATAAATATTCAAATTAAAATATATTTTAAATGTTTGTTTACTTCAAAATTTTAAATTATAATGAATCTCTTTTTTATACACTAAGAAAAGTTATAATACATCACTTGATTAAAATGATGCAAAGAACAAATAGTAAACATAATAATAAAATTTTGACATAGATCTTGTATCTTTTGAACTCCAATATATGTTGAATGGTGATAAAAAAATATTTATGGCAATTACATTAAATTTTTATATCGTAGTAAATAAAAGTTATTTATACAATTATAGTGAAAAAATTACAGTATGATTGATAATGAGTTAGAAAAAAAATAGATAAATTATATTGAAATAGTATTTTACATGATGAAAATAAACAACAAATAAAAATATTAAAAAATGAACAAATATGCGTATTAGAAATGTTAGATTTGATGCACCAATCACCAGCAAGAGGGAGGTGAATTGGTTTTTCAAACTTTTGATTTGTTCTTACACTTGAAAAATAATTTTTATGAAATCTTTAACCAATTGACAAAAGCAGTTTAAGAATGCATATTGTTCAACCTTTATACCTAGCAAAAATTAAAAGAGAATGAAAGAGAACACAAGAGACAACAAGATTTATACTGGTTCGATTCAAATGAATCTACATCCAGTCTCTAGTTTTCCTCACTAGAAATTTCACTATATCAATAAGAGAAGGAATACAAGAAACACCTATGCAATTCCTAAACTCTAAAACCACACTTTCTTGAAAACACCCATTCAAGAAATGTGCAAACTGTAATGCTCCAAGAAATTACACACAATTACCACAATCACAGTGATAACACAAAATTTCAAATTCAAGAAACTAATACAAAAACAATGACAGTAATGAAACAATAACACCTGATTTAGTACACAACTTTGGTGTCAATATTACACCTTCTTCATTTGATCTTGATGATCATTCTTGATGAACACTTAAGTCCTTGCTGCAGAATTTGCTCCAAGAAGATTTTCAACACTCTTTTATCTTTCTTTTTGGTTGAAAACGTTGTTTTCAGAAGGTGCAGGGATCTGTTTTTATCTAACAACTGTTGTCAAGACGAGTCTAGTCGACTAGATTAGTTTGCTAGTTTACTACATTATGACAAGGCCCAAATCCAAATTCCATAACTAACCTATTTAACTAGAGTAGTAGCCTAGTCGACTATCAAGACAACATACTAACATTTTCAGATTATCACATACATATATTTATGTCTTGTTCTGATTCCAATCATTTTCATGTTATTGTGGACATCACAAAAAATATTTTTTGATTCGAATCATTGTCATGCTATTATGGACATCATCAAAAATATTACAGATACACTTAATCAGCAACAAAAAATAATTTGAGAGACTATTGAAAGAAATCGCACAAAGAAAAACAAATGTATAATTAAGGGTATGATAAGATGAAAAATATCTTATAGATCTAATAAAGCTTTTAAAATATCAAAATATATACTCAATGGTTGAGAAATAAAGAAAATTGTTTTAGCAAAACAAAAGAATTCTTCAAATGAAACAAAAATGAATAATTGTAAGTAAAGATTTTTTTTTATATTAGCTAGTAAATGAAATGTTTATGCTATTAAACATTTAAATTGAGAGTATTAAACATTCTCATGTGAAATGAAAATATACAATAAATAAAAATATTAAAAAATAATAGAAATATTTAAATGTGAGACATAATTTTTTTTTTAATTGGCATACATTATTTTAACATAATTACATAAAGATTATGATAAGATGAAAAAAATATATTAGAGATGTGAATGAGTTTCGTGACAAATTAAATAATTAGAAGAAATAAAAAATAGAAAGTATATATATATATATATATATATATATATATGGTTACTTAATGAATTGTAAATATTTTAATAATTTAAATGGGGACGGATATATGACGGGGATATGTACATCCATATAATCATTCCCTTACATAGTTGAAAAAGTCGGGGATTCCCCATATATATACATAGTCAATGTGGAGATTCTCCGTCAAAACGGGGACGAGTTTAGGCAATACCCACAGGGGACAGGTTTATTTGCCATCTCTAATCTTAACCATACTGACATCATAAGAGTGTGTTTGGATAGAGTATTTTAATGAAGCAATTCATTTTTTTTGAAGAATTTAGATTTCTTTGTAATGAAATGCTTTGTTTGGATAGAAAAATTAAAAAGTATTTCAAATGCAAGCATTTTTTTGAAGGATTTCAATTAGCTAAATTAGTAGAAATTCAAATACCCTCAAAATAGGTGGAATTTGAAATTCTTCTCACTCAACCTAACATTTTAGACTCTCTAGTAGAGTTGTCAAACGGGTATGACGACCTAGACGGGACGAGCATGCTCGATGATCTAGACGGGCCTGATGACCCACACGGGCCCGACGACCCACATGAGCCCGACAATCCAAACGGGTCTTACGACCCGAATGGGCCCGACGACCCATACGGGTTTGATGACCCGAACAGGCCTTACGACCAGAACGGGCCCGACAATCTGGAATGCTCGACGACTTGGATGAGGCAGACTATCTGGACAAGACCAATGATCCGACGAGCCTGACAATATAGACGGGTCTAACAACCCGAACGGGCCCGACGACCCAGACGAGGCCGACGACCCAGACGGGCCTTACAACACAGAGTAGCCCGACGATCCGGACGAGCCCGATGACCTGGAAGGGTCCGACGACCCGGACGGACCCGACGACACGGACGTGCCCAACGACTCCGATAGGTCAAAATATCCAGACGGGGCAAACGACCCGGACGGGCCCAATGATTGGACAGGCCCGACAAACCGGACGAGCCTGACCACCGGACAAGCCCGACGACCCGGATGGACCCGACGGTTTTGAAGGCCCGTGTGGGTCGTCGAGCACGTCTAGGTCGTCAGACCTGTCCGGGTTGACGGGCCCGTCCGTGTCGTCGGGCCCTTTTTGATCGTTAGGTTTCCAAATTTATCATGAAGTCAAAACATAATTAAGCCTAAAATAAATATTGTTAAAATTAAATTTTATCTCACAATAAATTCAATTTTTTTTTTCCAAACAAGAAATTGAAATGTTAGGTATTTTAATTTCCTTATCCAAACAAGTTATTTAGAAAATGAATGGAATTTAATTGCATGTAATTCAAATGTAAATCATTTAAATTTCTAAGCATTGTTGAAATGCTCCATCCAAACACAAGGTAAAGTCTATAAATCATTTGCTATCACATTAAAAATTATTAAAAAATTCAAATAAAATAAAAGAATATAAAACTTGAGAGGGTCACATCAAACCTATGATAAAATTTATACTCTACGAAATATGGGCAAATTATACCTATTATAAAAAAATCTAAATAATACATTGAGGTAAAACATTAAACCACTTATATTATTTTCTATGAATAAAAGTTAAATTAACTAACTTATCAACATAATTTCCTTTATGAAAAATATGAGAGACTTTGAAATGCAAGCACTGATATCATCTTACTCTAAAATTTCCAAAAACTCATTCTTTGACCAAAAAACAGACTAAAAAAATTACTATTCAATCAAAATATATAAAAATTCTCCCTTCAAACATGTTCCATAACATAAATAACTTCATAAATTTAACATAAATAAAATTTTAAAGCATATTTATTGATCAACACTAATTATGATTTTTTTTTAATTAACGTTGACGTAGCTACTTTTTTAGTCTGTGTTAGTGAAAGTTCTTTTTATTTAGTAAAATTATTTTTTAATTGTTATAAGTTATATTTATCCATCAATATTATTAGGAATTCTTTTTCGTTTAACATTGCTAAAATTATTTTCTTTATTGATGTAAGCTAGATATATTTCTTACTCAATATAAAAAGTTGTTATTTGTTTGGTTAACGCAAACTTGTTTTTTTCTGTTAACATCTATTACGATAATTTTTTTTGTTGCAATTTGTTGAAATTAATTTTCAATAAATTCCATCATAGTTATTTTTCATCAAATAACATCTATTTTGACTATTCTAAAAAATTAACCTTATCTAATATTAGCAAATATAATAGAGATTAACATTAGTAAAAAAAAACCTGCTAAACAATTAATATTAAATGAAAAATTAGAATTAAAGGAAAAATAGCTTAAACGTAACTAATTAAAAAGATGATTGATTGATATTTTTGTTATTAGATATTTTTTAATACTAAATTTTTATATTTAATCATAATCAATACATTCTATAACTTATACTTAAAAACTATACAAATTTAGTGTAATTCAATTTTATTGAAATTGTGAAATTCCTAATCAAAATACTAAGTTTAGTCATTCTTCTTCACTTGATATTTATAATGTTGGATGGAGCTTCTAAAGTATTTTGTGGGGGTACATCACCAACTCCACGGGGGCATAAAAAGTAAAAGGTGAGAGTCTATATCGAAAATGGAGGGTATATTTAGCAATAGCCATGCCATATTGGATAAGGGCCTGGTAAGTAGACACTTTCCTCTTACTTGCACAAACATGTCTTTTTGTTTAATATTTAAAGTAATTTTTTTGGGTATCAGAGTACTAGCACAAGTACTAGCACAAGTAAACTACAAGATGAAAATAAAGGAACAAAAATAGATAATAGGCAACGAATATAATTTATTCAAGAAAGGGAAAAATTACATATCATTCTCTCTGTTCCCAAGGAGAAAACAATGACAACCTCTCTCTTGGAAATAGGAAAAAATTAATACAAGGAGAACCTTAAAAGAGAAACTAACCTTCTCTCTTAGAGGAGAAACTAATATTCTCTCTTAATTATTCTCTCAAGCAAATAAAGCAAAAAGGAATAGAAAACCAGAGACTTTGGAATGATTTCCTAAGAAAACACTGGACTTCTTTTATAACATTAAAAGTAAGCCCCAAAGTAAGTTCCCATCGATGTGGGACTTCTTTTCTCACAATCTCCCACTTGAAGATTTTGATGAATTAATCAAATCTTCACACCATGCTTTATTCTCTGCCTTCGTGTTGCTTGTTCTTCTTATAGACTTCAGTAGGATCGAATCCCTGTAGACTTTATCGACACATAATTCTGATCCTCCGAAACACAATGTAACACCCGAGGTTCCTTCTAAGGACCTCTTGTCAATACTTCATTGCTCTCCACCAAACCCGCCATGAACCTACTAACCACTCCCATTGCTTGTGCAATGTCTGGTCTTGTACACATCATAGCATTCATAAGGCTGTCCACCACCGATGCACTCGGTACTCGAGACTTCTCCATCCTCT
>Ga0099822_1010761_pt1 | contig 11294 bp, 4 predicted proteins | sample CowpeawhiteBW_FD_76839 | JGI IMG/M metagenome (GOLD analysis project Ga0099822, IMG submission 76839) | Root nodule microbial communities of legume samples collected from California USA - Cow pea white BW | ecosystem: Host-associated > Plants > Roots > Nodule | place: USA: California | collected... | reverse complement strand
CTCTTGTGTCTCAACCATTTGTGAGAGTTTCCTCCCTAGGGAGTGAATACTTTTAAGCCTTATCTTGCATAACAAGTGGCGGCACACATCCACTCATCTTCAAGGTTGCCATGGCTTCTAGCCGAGCCTTGTAGTGGCGTGCTTCTCACATTTTTTACCATTTCTTTCCTTTCCATTTTATGTTTTCTTCTTCCTTTAATTATTCTTTGTTTTCTGTGGTTTATGTGCTTTCCATTTCCTTTTTGTTTTGAATCAATCCATCATCTTTTTCTCTTGAGCTTTGTGAAAGGAACCTTTACATCTAGATAGCTTGCTATCTTAATGTACAGTGAGAATTTCACTTAGCTTTCTTAATCAACTCACACTATATTCAATAATCTTAAAAGAAAACAACATAATCCTTCATCATACCTGCACCGTTATACGTAAGATATTTTTCAAAAATATCTACGATTTTTTCTTTGTACTATGGGTTATATATATATATATTAAATAAATTTATTTTTAAAAAATTTAAATATTAAATTAAATAAAAAATAATTTTAAAGTACAATTTAAATCAAATTACTCACTAAAATATTAATGCAATGCAAATTTGAACGAGTTGTACTAAAATATGAATTTTAAAAATTTAATATTTTTAAAAATAACTTCAATTTTATAGGGCTTAATAGTAAATAGAAATAGAAGAAATCAAATTTTAAACCATTCTTTAATAATTAATATTTCATTCACTAGTAACTTTATTTTGATCACTTGATTTTAAAAAACTTACTAAAATAAAACTCAATAATATTTATTATCTAGGAAAAAATATAAAAAATAATTATGAGTGTGTAACAAACATTTGTGAGTAAAAAACCATGATACTTGTACCCGTCCCATTAGCAAATATATAATTAAATACATGTAGCCATAAAGATCCCATTTAGTATCCATCACATATTTTCACCCATGGATTTTCATGAGTATGAATTTTTTTGCCATCCCTAACAAGAGCATAGGCAACTCAACTAGTTAACCTTATACAAAAATATCTCTTAAAATGGGCAGATGTGTTGTTTGACTCTAGAGCAACACACTCATTTGTGTCATATATCTGTGTGGAGGATTTAGGTTTGCTTGTGAGCAAACTATAGTGTGAGCTTTTAATTTTAGGGTTTGGTTTCTTTGTTGGGAAAAGAAATGTTATGCATCTGCTGAGTTCTCCAAACGATGTCATTCCACTTAAATTAGAAAATAAAATATGTTTTACAGCTTTAACGATACCTTTAAATGGTAACATTTTATACATGCATTCTTTATTGTTATAAAAACCCTCAAATGGATGAAATAGTATTATTGTAGCTATTTCTTTATCTTCAAAGTTTATCAGGCAACTTTCTTAACATTCACTACAAGAAATGTAACCTTTTGTGACAAACAAATAGTGTCGAGGATAAATTTTGTCACTATTAATATAATAGTTGTGACAAATTTTTTATTTGTTACAAGTATTATTTATAATAGTGACAAAATGGAAAAAATGTCACATTAAGTTTATTATAAAATTAAAATACACCTTACTAATTTGTAAATTAATAATTATTATTTATTAAAATGCTAAAATCATTGTCTGAATAATTTATATAATAAATTTATTTTATATTTAATAAGAAATTATATGTATAAGAAATTAGATGTGAAATCTTTTTTTAGTTATTATTTTATTTAGTGAAGATGCAACTAATAGCGATAAATAAAATATTGTCGCTATTTACATGTTAATTATGACTAATTTTATATTTATCACAAATACTTTTCACAATAGTGATAAAATAAAAAAAATTGTCACAATAATTATATTTCAAAAAAATAAAAACACATATATTATTGTCTTCATGTCATGCTTTTTCTTAAGAATATTCATGTCTTTATGTTTTATAACAAATTTAATAAATTATTTTAGTTTTATTCATGTTTTTTGTAGGAGTAATTCATGGATACAAGTTTGAGTCTTAAACTTGGTCTTGAATTTGATAACCTAGAAAATGCATGGAAGTTTTTGGCTAATTATAGTGGTAGTAAAGATTTTCGAGTTAGAAAACACTACCCTTTTAAAAGTAAGAAATATAGGTTTATTACTTCTTACAGATATGTTCTAAGGAAGGTATTCAGAAAGTAGATGAAAGAGACTTTAAGACCAATAATCCTCAACCTGACACAAGGATGTGCTGCAAGAATGAAAATTAAATAAGAGCAAATGAAAGATATAGAGTAGTTGATTTTATTGATGATCATAATCACCCACTTACTCCACCAAAAGCAATTCATCCATTAGGTTCTCAATGAAAAATAATAGATTGTTAATCATATGATCTTAAAACGGAAAAACATGCAAGGATTCAACAAAAGGCATCAATTGATTTGATGAGCAAAAATATGTAAGAGGTAGAGAAAATTTGGGCTATACAAGAGAAGATGCAAAGAACTATCTAAATTCAAAGTGGCAGAAAGATATAACAAACGGTGAAGCTGAAACTTGTTACAATATTTCCAACGACAACTAATAGATAAACCTTCATTTTTTTAATGCCTACCTAATGGATTTGGAAGAACAAATGACAAACATATTTTGGGTTGATGCAAGAATATTATTTTACTATCAATGATTTGGAGATGTCATTTCGTTGGATACAACATATTGTACAAATGGAGATCATAGGCCCTTTGTAATTTTCTTAGTATTTAATCATTATAGAGGAGGGGTGATATTTGGGGAAACGTTATTGTGTGATGAAATTATTGAGTACTTGAAATGGTTATTTTAAACATTTTTGCAGGCATACAATGAAAAAAAAAATCTACAAACTATTTTTGTTGATCAAGACAAAACCATGAAAAAAGAATTATAGGAGATTATATCGGTGAAAAAGCATGGTTTGTGCACATGGCATATAATGAGGGGTGGAGTAAAACATCTCGAAAATTTAATGAAGGACAACTCACATTTAATGTATGTATGATTATTAATAAAAAATAGATTTTGAAAACTCATGAAGAGATTTATTGGTGAAATACAATTTGAAGAAAATACATGGTTGAATTCAATATATCAAAATATAAGTGAAATGGGCAGCAATGTGATATGAAGAATGCTTTTATGCTTGGCATGAAAAGCACAAAGCTAAGTGAAAGCATTAATTCATATATAAATAGTTGATAATGGAGGAAAGCCAATAATTATAATCCTAGACTGGAAAGCTCAAAACAATATAAGCAACTATGTTCAAGACTTTTAAGATTAGCCCATGATATATCATATTATATAGAAGCATGCATTGTGGTTTATGAAAGGGTGTTAGAACTTGAGAAGAAAGTAGTTACAATTTGGTTGAACCATCAATGACATGGTACTCATCTTACCACCAACATGTGGCTGAACCTTCAACATCCAAAGGTATTTGCTTTATGAACAAATATGGTCCAAAGAAAAAGAAATATAAACATTCGAAGAGTTGGGTTGATGAATTAAAACAAAAAAGAAGAAAAGTGAAACCTTCAAAACTTTAATCAAGACAAGATTTATTAGGGTCATTAACTTCAATCCCATTGGAGTCTTCAAAAACATGCTTATGGTATGTACATTTATTTCAATCCCATCGTAAACACATTTCCGAACAATAAACTCTTAGCAAAAGGTTTTAACAATTTAGTATTGTTAATTGAAACTTGAAAAACCTTTTGAAACCAAAGGAGAACTTATAGGGTTACAAAGGCAACATCACTACAACCCCAATTCCGACTATATGGTTAGTAGAACCCACAACTAGTGTAAGAACCAAGAAATTTAAATAAAATAAATAATTATTTAATAAATGCTGGTAGTGGAAATAATTATGGCATTTAATGATGAGATTAATGATGTGGAATAGTACTAGCTCAAATGGTTAAGAGTATTTGATTATTATGAAAGGACTTGGGTTTTAGTATTGTGTATGTCATTGTGTGTTATTTTAGTTGAGCACTTTATTTGTAATTGTGTGGTTGTGTGTTTAAACCTTGGCTTATGCAAAATAAGTCCTTTTTGCCAAAGTTCTTTTTGGCATGGATGAAAATGACGTGGAAAGAGAGAAAAGTGAGAGTTGAGAGGGATTCTTGGAGGAGGAATCAAGAGCTAAGGCAAATTGAGATTAAGGACTCTAGGAATTTTGCACACTTGAGCAAGGAAACCAGGTCAGGGGATATGTTTAATGTGTTTTAGAATTTTTATTTCGTAACTATGACTTGTATGAGATGTATAAATTTATTTATTCATTTTTCTCTAGACTGTGTTGGATTTCTAGAAATATCTAGAAACCGTTTGGTAGGCTTTCAAAGCCGCCAGGCGACTCATGTTATTTTCATTGAATTTTTGGATTCCTAGTAGGAACTGTCTGGCGGAATGAACTGTCTGCCAAGCGACACAACCTGTGCAACACAAACTTCTGGGCTTTTTGTATGATCTGCTTGGCGGCGATGAACACCCACTAGGCGACGTGAGCAAAATTGGCTCAGTTCCGTGGTTTTAGGATTTCTTGGATCATATCGATTGGGGAAAAAGGGTTTTCTGTAACTAATGAGTGCAGAATGTCATGAATTGCTGAATGTTGTGAGGTTCGAGGTATTTGGCTGTTGAATCTTTATGTGAATGATTGTAAGTATGAATTAGACCTGGGAATTGAATGGGGAATTTAGGTTTCAGGGGACTATTGATGGAGGAATTGCAATAAGAATCTGTATGTTTGAAGATTAAACTAATATTATGTAAAATTGGTGATTTGATTGCTTGTTAGGGTGTGAAATTGGAAAAAGGGGAATATGTTTGGAAATGTTGGCGATTCACAGGTGCTAGAGAATTATGGATTTTTCCAGAATTAGAGAATTAGATGCATCGCCTGGCAGCACATAGTTTGCCGCTAGGTGCCGCCAGGCGCTCGCATAGTTGTGGGGGCTTTGTGAGTTTTGTGGTACAACCCAAACTTTTGGGTTTTTGTATGATCCGCCTAGAGGCAATGAACACTCGCTAGGAAACACAAGCAAAATTGGCTCGTTTCTGTGGTTTTGGGATTTCTTGGATCATATCGATTGGAGAAAAAAGGTTTTTCGCAATTGATGAGTGTAGAATGTCATGAATTGTTGAATGTTGTGAGGTTCAAGGTATTTGGTTGTTGAATCTTTATGTGAATGAATTTGAGTATGAATTAGGGTTGGGAACTGAATGGGGAATTTAGGTTTTAGGGGACTATTGATGGAGGAATTGCAATAAGAATCTGTATGTGTGAAGATTAAACTAATCTCATGTACCATTGGTGATTAGAATGCTTGTTAGGGTGTGAAATTGGAAAAGGGGAATGTGTTTGGAAATGTTGGGGATTCACAAGTGCTAGAGAATTCTGGATTTTTCCAAAATTAGATGCATCGCCTGGCGGCACATAGTTTGCCGCTAGGTGCCACCAAGCGCCCGTATAGTAGTGGGGGATTTGTGAGTTTTGTGGTACGACCATGGTGTAGTTGGACTTTTGTGAGTGGCTAAGGTAGTTTAGGGATTGATAATGTTATACTATAATACATTGAAGGAAAGGATAATGGAGATTAAACTTGATTGTACTTAAGATTTTTGAAGTAATGAATTGATTGAACTAATGTCTAGAGGGCGGATATAATGGAACATAGGTTAGAAGCATGGTTGGGTACTGTGTAAGCTCTAAGAGCTTGGGAGTTGTGTCAACGGCTGAACCATCTTGGAGAAACCCTCCACAAACCTCCTATAATAGCCTGCTAGACCCAAGAAACTCCGCCCCTCAGTAATAGTCTGTGGCCTCTCCCACCTCACCATCGTCTCAATATTCACCGGGTCCACTACTATCCCTTGGGCTGATATTACATGACCCAAGAATTGCACCTCTTCCAACCAAAACTCACATTTCAACAGTTTCCCATACAGTTAATGCTCATTGAGAATTGCTAGTACCATTCTCAAATTATCTGCATGTTCTTCCCTTGGAATATATGAGAATATCGTCGATGAACACCAAACGAATTTATCAAGATATCATCGGAAGATCCTGTTCATGTAGTCCATGAATATTGCCGGAGCATTCGTCACTCCAAATGACATCACCACATATTCGTAGTGTCCATATCGTGACTTGAAGGATGTCTTTTGCATATCCTCAGGCTGACTAAGATTTGATGATATCCAGACCTCAAGTCAATCTTAGAGAACATCGTTGCTCCACTTAGTTGACCCAACAAATCGTCAATTCTCGGCAGTGGGTACTTATTTTTGATGGTTAGCTTGTTCAACTAATGGTAGTCAACACAAAGCCTTGAACTGTTATCCTTCTTCTTCACCAATAGCACAGGTGCTCCCTATGGTGATGCATTCGGCCAGATAAATTTCTTCTCTAGTAGATCATCAATCCACTTCTTCAACTTCGCTAACTCTACCCGTGCCATCCAGTACGGTGCCATCGATACTGGGCCAGCTCCAAGGATGAGATCAATGGCGAAATCCACATCCCTGCTTGGCGGTAGTTTAGGAATTTTTTATGGAAATACATTAGCATACTCATCCACCACCGGTATGCTTCTGATCTGCTCAATTGTACTCTTCTTTTCTCCTTGGGCCACTATCATGTAACAAGTAGCTCCAACTTTTATCTCCTTCAATTGCCTCGGTGATTTAATAACAAACAAGTGGTTTGCACTAAATTACCTGACTGAGTAGCCTCGGTGCTAGTCAAGGCATACACTCGCCCTGATGCTCTGGGTCGCTCTCCTAGTGGTTTATTTGTCAGAGCTCCACCAGCAGGTTCCTTGTTGGGACACTATTGAGCAAAGTGTCTAGTCTGCTCACATACATAGCACTTTCCAATGCTAGAACCACCTCCAAAACTGCAAAGGGTTTTGGGCAATCCCTCCTCATATGTTCTCCACCACAGTTATAACACTACATTTTTCTAGCTAAAGACGACGATCTACTATATGGTTTCTTCTACTATCAGGAGTCTGTAGTGACTTTCTACGGTCGTGCCCCTTATTGGGCCCCATCTCCAACTGCTCAACAACCTTGGCCTACTTACCCAAAACTGGAAACTCCCTGATCTTGAGTGGCACCAAAATCCTACGCAGCTCATGTTTATGTCCACCCTCGAATTTTCTACACCTCCACTCTTCTATGAGAACTAGCGAGTAGAATTATGCTAGATACTCGAATCTATTAGTGTAGGCCTGCACGGTTATAGTTCCCTGTTGGAGTGGAAGGAACTCAGCTTCCCTCTCATGCTTTGCGCTATTTGGAAAATATTTCTCCAAGAACCTCGCCCTGAAGGTAGTCCAGGTCAATTACTCTTCACGAGTTTGTATCAGCTGTTTCATCCCCTACCACCAATACTTAGCATCCGCCACCAGTAAGAATGTGACGAATGAGAGTTTCTACGCATCTATACATTCGATCACCCTACAAATCTTCTCGCACTCCCTAAGCCAGGCATTTGCCTCATTAGGAGTTGATTTACCAGTAAGATTAGCTAGCCTGTGTCGCATGAAATCCTCCATGGTCACAGGACGGGTAGGTGCAACCTAGGCTTTGGGTTGCATTACAATAGGTTGCATCACGTCCACCATCTGATGAATCACATGCGCAATATCATCAACCCCAACGTTGTTTCTTCTCCTCCTGTTAGCCATAACTTGTGCATGCCACATTTTTCAGTTGTTCACATCACACAACTTAAATTATAACCAAGCAAACAGTTCATAACAATCAAAATTAGCAAAATTTAGTCTCGCAAGCGAAGCACGCAAGCTCACTTCCCATAGACCCCAAAAATCTTTTGTAAACAAAGCTCTGATACCAAATGTAACATCCCAGTCAGATATTACGGATTTAAATAAAATAAAAATCGAAATAATAATTAAACATCATTTATTATACTGTCTTTTCCCAAAGTGCGGGAAAATTAAAACCTTTATTGCATCGTAAAATAACTTAAATCCATACTTTAAAAAAATTTAAATACAATAACCAAGTCTGGTAACAAAAAAGTTTACGAATATATTCAAAACCATAATAAAAACTTGGGTAAAAACTTTTCTCCTAAACTAGCCTCGCTTCGGCTCTATGCCTCACCAGATCCACCTGCAACATCATCTACTCACGTGTAAAACAATACACGATCATCGCCAAATACAAGCAGAAAGGGTGAGCTAATAGTATAAAATATATACATACATACAATTCAAATATATGCATACACATTAAAGGAACTCGTATCCTTTGATTCTACACAACATGTCCACAACCATGTCATCCATGCTCTACGTCTCTAGATGATTACCTCAAGATGTCTTGCTGCCACACCTACAAGCCATAACTTGTAGAACACGTGTGGGAAAACTGCTATAGACCATACTCTATAACGCCAGGTGGAGTTCCCAATATGAACATAGTTCGTAACGTCCTAAGACTACCAAACTCGTTAGTTTAATACTGAGGAGGGCAATCTATCTGGACCCATCCGTACGAGCCACAACTTGCACACTTACACCGGTAACACTCGCCAACCCGAGCCACAACTCAAGAGATGTCATTCCGAGCAACAACTTAAGGAATGCCACGTGCTTAACCACTATCCCGAGCCACAACTTAAGGGATATGTTCCGAGCCATAACTCAAAGAACACCAACAAGCCGACCTTCGAGGTATCACCAAAGCTTTGTAGACACGCACATCGACATAAATCAAAACACAAGTTCTACCTCTGTCATATCGCTTGACGCTGCTCTTGAACCGCCAAGCGAAACATAGTTCTAGACCACCTAGTAGGGGACACGTGCCGCCAAGCGCCTTGAAGCATGCTAACGTTCAGACATCACCTGGCGGGACCACACTCATCACCAAGCGCCACACACCTAGTGTCTCTCTGGAAATTGTAGCTATCGCCTGGCGGTCTAATCCTTGTTGCTAGGCACTACACCAGTACAATGAGTTGTACTGATTTTTTTCCCAACCTGAAAAGTTTCTTACACACCTTTATCTATCTCAACACTTACCAAAATTTCATTTACTTTGCTAAATCTGGCCAACACTATGCTCAATCAACATGTCCTATCCCATGTGCATTCCATTAGCTTTAGGTTGTCCCTAAGTGTCCAAGATCATGCATTCATATTTATCAATTCCATTGACCATTATTGAACTCTTCCCCAAATCCTTAATATAAACATGGTTTGTCATTACACATTTATTCTTTGAAATCTCATGTTGCCTTATTTAACACTTATACACATTGGTTACTCACTTGTCTAATTAGGCACTCAATCACAATGCCTAAGTCCTTTTTCCACAGCTAACCTCCATCATGACTCTAGTTTGGGCACTAACTATAATGTACTGCCATCCCTATTCTCCCCTCCAAATTCCACCCTCAAATGAAATCATACTACAAATTCATACCTAACCCATCGGATAATTTCCCAAAATTCTACGTCCACATAAATCGGACGTGAAAATGCAGCCACGCAAAGCTACCTTGCACTGGCACTTGGCGATTCAATTGTTACTGTTAGGTGGTGCATAGCGTTCTAGGAAAACTCCTAGCAACTCCAACACCTGTAAAGCCCAACAGAACTTCCCCAATCCATCTCTTTATTTATTTTCCAAGTCATAACCATCAATCAAGTTGCCAATGAGTTTTGATACTACACTAATTATGTAATTACAGTCTTCTTAAGGCAATTGGCGCATCAATCATCTCTTACTTCAAAAGCCCCAAATTTTCCAATAGTTCAAACCTAATACAAATATAATCAATATCTCACCCAATTACTTCCAATTACCTCACGATTCGCCACTTAAGAAATATTTACGATATAAACAATTCCTAAGACCCCTTTTTCCCCGATTAGAACCCCAAAAAATAAAACAGGAGAACACAATTATCATGTCAAACTGGCTCGCGTCGCCTAGCGGCAATTCATCGCCCACCAAGTGGTTTATAACAAATGCACAAAAATTGGAAAATGCATGAGTCGCTAATAACGCTGTCGTTAACGCGATCAAATTAATACTACTAAACTATAGCAACATCAATATTGCTAAGATAGTAGTCAACAAAATAGAAAGGGTAAAGTAACCCAAAGTCGTCTCCCAATGAACACGAAATTTATTTTTAACAAATTAGTTCTTATAAAATCTATACAAAAGAGTTAGTCAAATAAAATAATAAAAATATAGGAGGATTAAGATAAACAAGAAAGAAATATTAAAGATAAAAAGAGATAAAAATAATAGTAAAGAAAATAGATTGATTCCACTACTTTTTCAAAATAGATTCATCATCGGTTGTATAAAGATTATTGCTCAATTAATTATTTTTGTAGGTTTACAAATTAATCAATGTAATGTCTCAATTAATTTTTTTGGCGTTCTCGCTTTTAACCAAAGTACAGTCTTAATTAAAAGTGAACTTTTAGATTATCCATAGTAAATTCAACCAAAGTACAGTCTCAATCAAATTTTACTATGCCTAATCATGTCTATTCTTTTATCTCCTCACCAAATAAAAAGTCTCAATTCTTTTGTCAAATTTTAATTAATCAAAGTAAAGTCTTGATTAATGTTCGTTAGAGTAAATACCTTTAACCAAAGTAAAGTCTCAATTATTGGTAAAAACTCATTTAATCACATGAAACTTTCTAAATAAAACCAAAGTGAAGTCTCAATTAAATTTAAAAAATCATTGGCTTCATATGACCAACATACATATAGATTTAAAATCAGTACTTTTTATGTGATTCAAAGATAAAAGACATAGATGAATTAAAACCTCAACAATAATAAAAAAGAACAAAGAAATTATTTCATTCTAACCTCATAATCCATAATGAAATTACAATGGAATCAACTCAAGAAGTTTAGTAATCCATAGAATGCAAAAGTAAAATAAAAATAGAAGAATGGAGAGAGAGAGAGAGAGAAAGGAAACGAAATTAGGCCCCCATAAGGGTTCCAAAACTCTGAAGTCCCGAGCTTGTTCTTTCTGCTTCTCCCTTGATCTCTATATATAGGACTTGGATTGGGCTTTTCTATTGCTAAAATCAATCAAATATCTTTTAAAATAAAGATAAAGATAAATATTCCAAAATATTTGGAGAGATATAGACTATTTGACAAATATAGTTGGTTAATAATTTATGATATAATTAAATAAATTAATTATTTAAAGATATCTGATAAATTATCACCAAATAATATTTGCATTAATTTT
>Ga0099822_1010747_pt1 | contig 11299 bp, 10 predicted proteins | sample CowpeawhiteBW_FD_76839 | JGI IMG/M metagenome (GOLD analysis project Ga0099822, IMG submission 76839) | Root nodule microbial communities of legume samples collected from California USA - Cow pea white BW | ecosystem: Host-associated > Plants > Roots > Nodule | place: USA: California | collected... | reverse complement strand
AAAAATATATATAAATATATATATATATATATATATATATATATATATATATATATATATATATATTTATGAGGGTATTTTTTTGAATTAAAGTTTAGCGGGTACGGGTATCCACGGGTACGGATACTGTGATACCTGTACTCGCCTCGTTAACATGCAGGTATCAAAAATACTCATACCCGCGGGTAGCGGTTATCCATTTTTATTATTCGTTTCCTACTCGTTGTGAGTTTTATCCGCAGATACCCGTGGGTACGAATATTTTGACATTCCTAGTCTTGCACTTTCTCGATGATTCTACCATTTCAGGGAAATTTTTCACGATTTAATCATTGGGTTTTGTAGAGAATTTAAAATAAGAAAGATTGCAAGCAATGGGAGGTGATTTGGTGAAGATTTGAAGCAACAATGGTCAAATTAGGGTGTAGGACCGTGGGTGTGTGACGGTTTGGAGTGGGTGGCAGCAATAGAGAGAGAAAAATGTTACTTTTATAGTGGAAGATGACCTGTAATCGATTATAGACCTGTAATCGATTACAAGGATTGTGTAATCAATTACATGCGTGTGTTTTTTAGGAAAACCTCCTTTTAATCGATTACAGGCTTGATGTAATCGATTACAATGAGGTGCTTTAAAAACAAGTCATTGGTAATTGATTATTAGGTGGGTGTAATCGATTACAAAAAGATGATTTTGGTATAAGCCTACTGTTAATCGATTACCAGTACCTTATAATAATTACAATATAATTTTTTCCTTTATAAATCACTTTTAATCCATTATAAGGGTCCCATAATCATTAATGAGGGTGAGTTTCAATTTATTACACAGCGTGGCAAGTGTTAGAGCACAAAAAAATTGAAGATATTGCATACATTAATTTTTTTTTAAAAAAAGTACATCAACATTTGTTGTTATAACAAGCAAAGAAAATAAACGAAATAAATTACAGCAAAAATATATGTTTTGTATTCCCGCGATCATCAACATACCATACAAAATTGATGTCCTCATATTCTTCCACAGGTGTTGATGGTCGAATATCTGTGGTTTGGATGAAAAGCTCAATATAGGAAGAAATGTGTGGACGTTTAACAAATTAGTCTAGACTTTGAACATAATTCCAACGATTGATCATCTGTGATACGTCATAGTCACATTTGATTTCTGCAGTATCGTGCACCAGGCGTATGTTGCGTATTGTCACAGGGCAACGGTAGTCAATTTGTTTGGCTATTCTACGATCACCACACTCCATTAATTTTTTTATGGTTTCTAATAACTGGTTGAATGTGCAATCGTGTCTCATCGAGAAGATTTTCCAGGCATCCGAATTGAATTCCAAATCGAAACCATAATTATTCTCTATGATCCGAGCGCCTCTCAAAGGTCCACCATAATAAATAATTGTTGGTGAAGTTTGAGGATGATGATGGGGTGTTTGGAGTTAAAAGGGAAAGGATTTCTTCAACAAATCTTGTAAATGTTACATACAACTCAATGATTATGTTTAATATGGAAGAAGACTTACATTGGAACATTTGAAATACATCTTCATCGGCCTTCAGTTCAACTACCTCATACATAGTATGTCCTTCAAAAGTCAATGTGGGTCGTCTAAAGTAGATGTTGTTTATGGATGTGTTTGAGGGACAGGGAATGGTTGTGCAGACTTTCTGTTTAAGCGCGTTATATATGTAGTTGTATGGAATGCAAAATAGTTTAGGACTATCAAATATGAACTTCACACCATCATCACATAGTTTCATTTCTCCATTCGCAAATAAGGCCACGATGTAAAAATTTGTGAAATCTTAAGATTCGGTGATGCCAAACATTTTAGTGGAGAAATTATCCATGTATGGGTTATGATTAATGTTGGAATGGCAATGAAGATGGAAAGGGATGATAGTTTATGAGAGTTGAAATTGTGCAATTCATAGAGTGGCATGGTCATGGTATTTATAACCATCATGGATAAATTATTCAGTGATATAAAAGAAAAAAAATATTGCAATGCATACGTAGATTTGAAATGGTAACATATATAGAATTAAATGAAAGTACATGAAGGCTCCATAAGGAAATTATTTTATTATACAATTATTTTCATTAGCGATGTCCACCTATGCCACAAGTTGGCCTTTGTGTTGGTCATCGAGGTCGTCTTTCAAGTTGTGATGGAGGAGGGGGAGACTCACTTTCGTCATCAGTTTCTTCAACTTCTACGGACTGAGAAGCATCTCTAGAGTAATGAAATGGCCTTTTTGAACGATAATATTGTTGCGAAGAGGAGGGCCCCCAGTATGCCAATGGTGGAGTCCTTGTAGATGTCTCAAACATCTGTGATGGAGGACCACCAAAGCTGGAAAATTGTGGCATGGAGGAATCACCATACGTATGAGATGGACCCGCACCAAAGGTAAACGACAGTGGAAAAAACCATACGATGTGGGAACCTCATGAGACGATGATGGAGGTTGCAGTCTTTGGTCTCAGTTTTCATAACTAGGCGTCTGATTTTGAGAGTGAAAGAAGGCAGAAAATAGCCTATCAGTATGCTGATGGTGATGTGAAGGTTGTTCAAGATATTGTTCAAACATGTCATACTATTACACGAACAATAATTAATTGACATGTTTGAAAATAGATAATAGAAAAAATAATTTTAAATTAAAAAAATATTAAATTCTCACATCATCATCAGACGATTGGTCAACAAGCGAAATATATCGGATGGTATGAGTGATGTATCATTGCATGTACGGTGAGTTATCACGCAAATGGCCACTCTTGCTAAATGGTTCCCCTCGAACAAGCAAATTATGGCGATTATTCCACAATGTGATAAATCGATGATAATATTATCACCAATTAATATTCGTCCTTCCTCGGAGATCAATTATGTGAACCTGCTCTAGGTTGATCGGATATGGTGGTATGTTTTGTCGCCAACCAAATTGTTTGACCACCTGGTCAAGTTGGTGAAATTACATGGTAGCAAAACATATCAGAGGAACAAATGTCTGAATGCTATGAGAAACATTTATGGTGATTAAACGATTCATCATAGGTTACAAATAAGATGTCCATAGGAACTGCAAAAATTTACCAAAATAATAAATAAAAGGAATAACCAAGATAATATGTTCATAAATGTAATGGAGAAAAAGTCAAAAGATAACCTGGTTCAATTGTATTTTATCAAATTTATTCCAGAACTCAACCATAGTGGTTTGGTCATGAAAGATGGAACGTGTAAGTCGACACCACCTTACGCTTAGGGGGAAGGCTAAGCCAGCCTGAATCTCTTCGTCAGTGATTGGTTGAATTTTTTGATAGATACGTGCAATTTCTCACAAGCTCAACACTGCAAAAGTAACATGCATTCCCCGATGTTGTCCTATTGGAACTTAGTACTGTGATCTAATGCACGATACAAACATGCCAAGACTACTGAACCCCAGTTGAAGTTAGAAACATTAGACAAGTCTCTTAACAGTGGCAAATACATAAAATGAACGAGACTCACTAATATATCTAACATCAATATACTACCAATTAGTATGAGGATGTGGGCACATGCATACTGTGCAATTGTCACGTGTTTGGCGTGAGCTGGTAATTCTCAGAATCTAGTATTTAGCCATGACAACTTAATTCGATTACATGTGAATGAATTTTTGGGTGGAATATCCCCCAATAATTCTTGGCAGAGTTCCAACAGGTTCCAAGAACTAGATCCGGTGATAGGTTCCCCATCTATTGGCACACTCAATTGAAGTGAAACATCCTCAAAGGTCATAAGTGTTTCTCCGAGTGGCATGTGGAAGGTGTGAGTTTCAATCTTTCACCTTTCGCAAAGTGCAGTTACCCGTAGATGGTTAATCTCTATATTGTCGACCTTCAAAACATGCCCCAAACCAGCTTGATCAATTAAATTTTTGACTCTAGGGTCAACCTGAACAATATGTTTTAAAATTCAAATTGAATGTCGTGTTGGTCGGAGAACTCTCTCATTCCCTGACCATATGTCATTTGTAATGTGGTGGTCTTGATGACGCAAGACTAACATGTTTATTGGAAGATTATTGTTTTTAGCCATGATGAACTACATCATACAAAAATTGAAATCATTGATAATAGATCATTTGAAGTTAATAAATAAAAAATATAAACAAAATAGGTTGATAAATTTCACCATACCTATGAAATTGACGAATGAGAATCAGAACTATATTTTTCTTGTTCTTATAGTTGGTGTTGCACGTTGAAATAGAATTGTAAATAGGAAAAGACTTGTATGATTTGTAACCAGTGGTGCAAAGGCCAAGCATATTTAAAAGATTTCAAGAGCTATTATGACACATTTTATGTTATCCATCATTGAATACTAAGACCCACCAACGAATGTGTTATTGTAGCATTTTCTTCCTCTCTCATGTAAACCAACCATTTCTCCCTCTCTGTCACACAAGGGTACCTATTTTCCTCTATCACACATGTCTATACTACTTGCCATCTTCCATTCACCACACAATGCATGTTTTAAAAATAATGGTGCTCAAAGATTCTCTTCATTGGATTCCATATTGCAATGTTCATGAATAGTTAATTACAAAGATTCCCTTTCATTATTTACTCCAGCCGTGCCAGGGAAACATGAAAGAATTGGAAGAGAAGCGTGAAATGAGAATAATGGTGTGGCAGTGGGGTGGCAGAGAGAGAAAACGTGGAGGGGGACGTTTTCATGTTAGAAAACGTATGAGGGTGGCATTTTTTAAATAGAAAACGTGTGTGGGAAGGGGGGATGTTTTCTATTTAGAAAATGTGTGTGTGTGTGTGTTGGGAGGGAGGGGTGGGACGTTTTTCAAAGGGTTTGGGTTGGGTGGGTTTTTTTCTTTGGGAACCTCCTCACCCTTCTATTTTGGTTTTGGATCCTCATATTCTTTTCATTATTTTTACTATGTGAACCTCCTTCAAATGCTTATATATACAGCCACACCACCATTTCATCTCCAATCATGTTTTGTCTTCATACAAGAAAAACTCATTAAACTTCACATCTCTTATAACCTATTCCAAATAAATATTTTCATCATGAGTTCATGGAATTATGGAGACTTTTCTTCGTCTAAATCAATCGAAGACCAACCCGTCATTCCAGACATCATAGACAAGTTTATTTCTTATGATAATTTTGAAGACATTCCATACGATCATGAAATTGTTCCAATCTCTGCAATCCAAATTTAGAAGTCGAATTGCAGGAATCCATGCAATTCGATTCAAAAGAGACAACAATGTCTGCAATAAAACATTATCACATCACCAATGGTACAACTTCACTATTGCTGAATCCATATTTACATGGCACGATGCATCCATTACAACAATGGATGTCAGTGGCATTTGAAGGCTGCTTACAACAAAGTTAGACATCACTAGGAGATTAAGTCCATTGACGAACGTCATACATGTTTCTCTATGTTAATTTCTCAAGATCGCTACAATTTGAATTCCATTCAAATTGCTTCCATTATTTTTCATTGAGTCAGGATGAACCCAAGCATTCGTTTTAAAAGCTTGGTTGAAGAAATCAAAAGTCGTTACGAATATACCATAACAAACAAAAGAGCATGGATAGCAAAGGAAAAATTAATTGTCATGGAGTTTGACGACTGGGACAAATCTTATAATGAACTTCCCATATGGTTAGAAGTTGTCCAGAAGACTAATCTTGGGACAATTTTCCAATGCTTCGGTCCTTCAGTTAATGTTGATGGTCAAGATGGGACATCCTGCTACATCATGGAACGTTACTTTTGGGTATTTGGACCATGCATTGAAAGGTTTAAGTATTGTAAACATATTGTTCAAGTAGATGGAACATTTTTAACAGGTAGATATCATGCCACCTTACTAATTGTAATTGCTCAGGATGAAAATAGAAACATATTTTCTTTGGCATTTGCAATAGTAAAAGGTAAAACAAAGGAGGCACTGATTTGGTTCTTTTAACTACTACGAGAACATGTAACTCCTCGACCAAATCTATGCCTCATCATTGAAAGGGGCAATGGCATTTTGTCAGTCTTATGCTTAGAAAAAGTTGACTAGGAATCAGACAACCTTCACTTAGTGTACTGCATATGTCATCTGGCTTCCAACTTTAACAATAAGTTCAAAAATGGAGATCTAAAGAAAGATTTCCTTAACTTGGGTACTACATTTTCTTAACCTTACATTCCATATCTATTCAATTTTTCTTTCCAACTAAATATTATTTCATTTAATATGTAATTTCTTTTTCATAGCTTACGAAGTCAAACAACCTACTGTCCAAGCAAAACTTCCAGGAATGAGGTCCCAATTCCCACAGGTAATAGCTTGGATAGATAAAATTCCCTTACACAAGTGGTCTCAAGCTTATGATGAGGGTGGAGGTACACCCACATGACAACAAACTTGGTTGAGTGTATGAACTTGGTGCTTAAGGGGGCTCGAGCCTTACCTATATGTGCACTACTGAAAAAAACTTTTGAAAACACAAATGCGTGGTTTATTGAACAAGGCTCGAAGGTAGACTCTATGTTAAGAGCATGTCATCAATATCTAGAAGATGTCACTGCTTTGCTCCAACAAAATCACCAGAAATTTGCATATTGTCATATTCAGCGCTACGATTAAGAAAATTCTGAATTCGAGGTGCGAGATATCTATCCCCCACCAATATCGGCCAAAACCAATTTCATTCAGTGTCAGATAAAATGATTGGTGGTGTTGGTCACTTCCAAGCAAGTCGCCTTCCATGTCATCACGGCATACCTATTTGTTCTTTTGCTCATATGCCATTTACAAATTTTATCGATCTTGTTTATAGTCTTGATAACATAAATAACGCTTATAGAGTCCAATTCCAGCCACTACGAAATGAGGACTATTGGTCAATATATATTGTTCCAAATTTCATTCCAGACTCTCAAACTAGGTGCAAGGCTTCCAGACGACCAACAACTACAAGGATCCATAATGAAAGGGATCAACCAATTCTGGATAAACCAAAAAAATGTTCTTATTGTCGCACTGTGGGTCATCATAGGGGCCAATGCCCATTTCGCCAATGAATTGCGTTCCCTTGTAATTTCAATAACTTTGGTTTCCAATTTTTGTGTTCTTTTATTTTGTATCTGAATATTAATAAATCTTTTATGTCATTATCATTTCTTCTACCTTTATCCATTAAAATTTCAAATACTTTATCTTATAAAGGATTAAACAAATACCTAATGGATTAGAAAGTCCAAGAAATTCAATTCATGCGTTTGTAATCACTTACAACATTCATGTAATCGATTACACAATCTCAAAAACTCTAAATGGCAATTTGTAATTGATTATACCATACTTGTAATCGATTACAGAAGCCCAGAAAGACAAATTCTTCACATATAATCGATTATACTCTTATGTAATCGATTACATGTTGAAATCTTGTTGGATGCACGCGATTTCTCTATTGAAATCGTCATGGCCCCACAAGACTTTAATTTCAAAAGAAATCATGTGGGGTTGAATTTTTTTTTTTAGAAATCGTGTAGGTACAAAATGATTTGTCTATATCCATAATTTTTTAAAAACTTGCCCACTTTCATAATTAACAATGTTGAATTGCCTAGTATGACAAAAAAAAATCTTTGGACTCTACTATAAAATTTTAAAGTAAACTTCTAACGGAAAACTACCATATATGGCTCCTATAAGGGATAAATAACAAACACAACGCAAGTTTTGTAAACAACAAATCATGGAATCCCAAATTAATTTCTGCAATGATGATCTTCAACATTAACCAATTTTAAACAACTTACAATCATTAAACCCTAAAATAACAAAAGCAATTACAATTTTTCAGACCACTTGCACCACCAACTTCTGCTTGCAGATGGAGACAGCCTCCGAAGAAGGAAAGCCATCGTCCAAACTACCACAAACCACTATAAAATAACTTAATTGATATCGACCACAAACTAAGGAGGACGAACCTCTGTGAGCCTTTAAAATGAACCACACAAAACTTGGGTGGGAAAAGGACACAATGCATAATAACACAGCACAAACGAGGGTTATTATCGAAACAAAAAATCTTATGCAAAACTTTCTATTCCTTCACCTACATGATATTTATCTCCGCTATGTCATTATTATTAGTTTTTTGGTTAAATTACTCTTTTGGTCCCTCTATTTGTCAAGAAATTTCAGTTTGGTCCTCAAGTTTTTCGTTGTCTCAATTTGGTCCTCATTTTCTTAAAAATGATTCAATTTGATCCTCACCGTTAATTTTGACCAGACGGTGTTAAAGTAAACGCCACGTGTCAATTTCTGGTTTTTTTAATTTTTTAATTTTTTTTAAATTTTTTTATATGTGTCACTACACAGTAGTACCACGTGTCAAAATGACTCAATTTGGTCTCTATATTTGTTTTTAGTTTCAATTTAGTCCTAATTTTTGTAAAAGTGAAGCAATATTGTCCCTCCTTAGATTGACATTCAATTTAATCTTTGTATACAACTTATGATGATATTCTTAATAAAATTGACATTTTTATTAAATATTTGTAAAAATATTTTTAAACAAGTTTTTTTTTAGTTTTATTAATAAACAAAGTTAAATCCCAAACTTAATTTCAAAAATTAACCATTTTGTCATCATATATAAAGGCATCAAGTGTATTATACAAACTTAGTGAAGATTAAAAATCAAATAATTTGTCACACATAAGTTTAGGAACTAAATTTAAAATTCAAAACAACACAAAAGTCTAATATTTTGTATAAAATTTAAAGTTAAATTAAAATATTTATAGAAATATTTAACAAAAACGTTAATTTTAGTAAGAATATCACCATGAGATTTATAAAAAAGTAAATTTAGTGTCAATTTAAGGAAGGACAATATTACTTCATTTTTTAAAAAATATGACTAAATTGAAACTAAAAACAAATATAGGGACCAAATTGAGTCACTTTGACACGTGGCAAAACTATGAAGTGACACATGTAAAAAATTAAAAAAATTCAAAAAAATTCAAAAAAATCAGAAATTGACACGTGACGTTAATTTTAACATTAATTAAAATTAACGGTGAAGACTAAATTAAATCATTTTTAAAAAAATAAAAACTAAATTGAGACAAAGAAAAACTTGAAGAACAAACTAAAATTTCTAAACAAATAAAAGGACAACAAGAAATATGTAGTAACTTTGTGCCATGTACAATTGGTGGTGAACGTTCCTTTCCATGCAATAATTATAATACGTAGGCCACACACATCCAGAAGAGCTAAAGTTCAACATTTAACCCATACACCGGATTTAAAATATATATATATATATATATATATATATATATTTATAAAATAAATGTATGTTAATAAAAATATAATTGAAATTTAATATAAATTATTTTATTTTGTAAATTTAAATGATAATAATTTTATAATTATAGTTCTCCATCCATGTTTAACTGAAAAATTTATAATACAAATAATATTACAAATGAACGAATGTTATTAACGTTGATAAAAAATTTAGAATAACATAATTCATTTATAATTAATCATACCAAATATATTTTAAATTTTTCTTTACCATATTTCTTTACTTAAATACTATTACTTATAAAATTTATTTAGACATAGTAAGCATGTTATGATTAATAAACATCATAAAAAATTAGATATTATACTTAAAAGCAATATTTTATAATCTCTCACGTTAAAATAATTTGATATCATCATAATTAAAAAATTAATTAAATATTAAAATAAATATCGTAAATGAAAACAAGTGTAATAAATTTTTCGAGTTTAAGTAAGTCCAAATACAAAGTTCTTAATTTAAGAGTAATAATAATACAAATATAAAAAAAGTATTAATATCCAAAAGGTATCAAAATGGGTTATAATTCGTGAGTTGATCTGGCTAATCACGTGTTTGAGACGGATTGGATTGAGAAAATTTCATTTTTTTCAAAAAAATGGTTAAATTGAACTTGGGTCACTTAACTTATGAGTTAATCAGGATTTAAGTCGGATTGAAGATAGGTTAACCCACATTCCACCAACAATAACACCATTATTTTTTTTTTAAATTTGATATTTTTAAATACTAAAATGTTGCTTAATGACATATGAATAGTTTGAATATTTGATTTATTCATTTATCAAGTTATATACGTTGATATTTTAATATTTAACAATTATCTTTATAATAATTATATTATGAGAATTAGGTGAACACTTTGATTCTACTATTACAAAAAATAAATCGGGTCAATTCACTGTCATTGTAATGCAATAAATATATAAAACAAATTGCAAAAAAAATAAAATTGTAAGTGAGTCAACCCACTGACCCACCAACCCATGGTGGGTCAGACAGAATTACAAAATTTTTGACTCACCAAAAAAGTGAGTCAGATTGAGCTGACCCTTTTTTAGCAAACTTGTGATGAGTCAACCTGTGTGAGTGAGGTTTGCTCACTTTGACACCCTTAATTGAAAGTGACTAGAAATTTCAAAAATACTTGTGTGCACAGTATTCGTAGATAAAATTCGCTACGGATAATTAGTACCTACGGATAGCGGGTAACGAATATTTTAATATGTTTATAAACAGTTTGTGTGTGAGTATCATACTATTCGTACCCGTGGGTATTCGTTACCCAAAAAAAATTAAAACTAAAATTAAAATTTAATTTATATTTATATTTATTAAGTTAAATTTAATTAAAATTAAAATTATATTTTATTAGGTTAAATTTAATTAAAATTAAAATTTCATTTATATTTAATTTAATTTATATTTTTTATTTTATATAGTTTTATTTAAAAAAATATATATAATATATTTTTTTTTATAATATTCGCGGGTATGTAGGTATTCATAAGTATCCACGGGTTTTGAAAAAATCAGAGGATATTTTTAAACGAGTACTCGGTAGGTACCGATAGAGATGACAAATAAACCCGCTCCCGTGGGAATTGTCCAAACCCGTTTTCATTTTGACGGAAAATTCCCGCATTGACTGAGTATAGGTATGGGTATGAAGAATCCCCGACTCTTTCAATTGGGTATGGGGATGTACATATCCCCGTCATAATATTTGTCCCCGTTTAAATTATTAAAATATTCACAATTAATTTAGTAATATATATATATATATATATATATATATATATATATATATATTTTTTTTTTTTTTTTTTTTTTTTTTTTTTTTTTTGTTTTTTTTT